>Ga0315543_1000665_pt1 | contig 40831 bp, 38 predicted proteins | sample SalMarSW160210MG_2_FD_203098 | JGI IMG/M metagenome (GOLD analysis project Ga0315543, IMG submission 203098) | Salt marsh sediment microbial communities from the Plum Island Ecosystem LTER, Massachusetts, United States - Salt Marsh Sediment SW1601-210 ...
CGGGATTGTCACGAAAAATTCAAGATTATTTTCCACCCAATAAGCCGTTTGGGCATATCAAAGGCCGTGAGTGTGTAAAAACAATACTGATCGACCTTCTTAATAGTCACGCACAATAACTGCGTCCTCGCCGACCAGATATTGGTCTGAATTTTCGATTTTGAGATTATAAACCCTGCCGATATAGGGCTTCGGCCTTTTTCTGATGCTTATTATCTTGACCGAACCTTTAGATGTTTTTAGTCTTTTGCCCTCTTTGAGGTCATGCAGTGATAACCACATTCCGGATTCGGTCATAAAATAATGATTCTCGGCGACGGTAATAGAATTACCGCTCTCAAGGGCGATATCATATAAAATAAATGTCCCCTCATGCTCCTGCACTGCCTCAACTTTGCCGATGTTGTTCCCGGTACTTTGTTCGATAGAAACTTCCGATATCGCAATAGCAGCCCTATCAATCCAAACTTTGGTCTGACCGGTAAAACAAGCCACGCCTTTGGGCGGAGCAGGAATCATCGTGAAAGACCAGACTTTACCGGGGACTAATATTCCCCGATGATCCACTTCATCGATTCTCCAGTAATAGGTTTGGCCGTATTCAAGAAGCTCAGGATCGTAACTTGTATCTGTCTGGTGCTGACTGACCGGTACGCTATAAACGTTAGACGGATTGACATTATCGAATTCAATACCGAGGTACACATTATGTAAAGCTCCTTCGAAGCCGGGTGTCCATGTTAATGTTATATTCTTACTGACACCGACAGCCCCGTCCAAGGGATTGGGATTTGAAGCCTGACCAAGTGGTTGTTGTGATGATAAGCTTGCTTCCGATGTACCGCCATAGGCACCCATATTGACCCTGTCACCATTGGGAGAGCGCTCAAAGCCCACGGGGATGCTAGGATCACCCGCATCAATGCATGGACTGGTAACATTATCAATCACCCAGCTTCCACTATTTGGGTCGAATCTTCCCGATTGGGATTTTAAATGGTAGTCGCCCTTGTCTGGATCGGCAAACAATGGATCTATGTCGAGATTACCCATACCTACGCCCGACCAGCCGCCCTTTATATCACTGTACAAGACGTATGCTGATTCTCCTCTAATCTCATCAGGTATATCACTCCAGAGGATACAATTGATAAGTGTAGATTGATTATCATTGAGATTTGAGATTCCACCCCCGGTATTTTCTGCGATATTGGCGCTGAATGTACAATTGGTCAGTATCGGCTGGCTGGTGTCGAGGTTCTCCATTCCGCCACCGTTTATTGCTGAATTGCAGATGAATAGACAATTAGTCAAATTCGGCTGACTTGTGGAGCAGTTGTACATTCCTCCACCGTTTCCTGTTGTTGAGTTTCTACTCAATGTACAATTGGTCAGCGTTGGTCTACCCTCAACATTGTATATACCACCACCATTGTTATAAGGGAACGGCCCATCGGCATTACCTCCGGTAATAGTCAAACTCTCCAGTATCGCTGTCCATTGGGTTCTGTTGGCTGTGACCACATGGAAACTATTATCCAAGATATTGGTAAAGTTCAGGTCATCATCAGCGTTCAGATCGCCGCTTAAAACGCTTTTGTATTGGTCGACATCGCATGCATTGGGATCCGGTTCTCCGAGACCGGCGAAACCTCCTTTGAGTGTAACGCCGTTGATAAGTTGGAAGGTTGCTTCTCTGTCGCCGGGGATTTGTCCCACTCCTTTGTCAGGAGTGTACGTGCCCTGTGCCACATGAATCATGATAGGCTTTTCACCTGTTTCCGCATTAGCCAAGGCATCCTGAAGGAAAACATATGCGTTCTCCCACGATGTGCCGTCATTGGCCCCGGTGGCATCGTCATCGACGTAGATGAAAGTAAATTCGTTCTGCTCGAAATTGGCCGATAGTGTATAGTCTGCATCTATAGTCACCGTCGTGTCGGCCGAATAAGGATCAGTAACCTTTCCAGTATCAACAGCCGTGCCGGTCCATTCAACAAAATAATATCCCGAATCAACTAAAGTCTCAATATTAACAATAGTAAGATTTATATAATCGAAATCTCCCTCGCCTGGCTCAATAACCTTACCACCAACTGTTGGGTCAATTGTCAAAGTATGCCAAATGGGTGGATCATAATAAATATTTGTTCCATAACTTTCAATCAGGGGAATATAAATAGTATAAGCATCAGGGCCAAGCGGATTTGATCTAAGCTTGAGCACCACCAGGTTCGTGAATTCGGAAAGGGGTGAGATGTCACTGATCTGATTGTCAGATAAATACAACCACTTCAGTCTCGTGAGTCCGAAAAGGGGTGAAATGTCACTGATCTGATTACTGATGAGGTCCAACTCCGTCAGGTTTATTAAACCGAAGAGCGATGAGATATCATTGATCTGATTTTCTTTGAGTAACAGCCATTGCAGGCTCGTGAGTTTGGAAAGCGGAGAAACATCGATGATTTTATTTTTACCAAGGTCCAATCCCTCAAGACTTGCGAGGCCGAGCAACGGCGATAGGTCGATAATTTGATTGCCACCAAGCCGCAGAGTCCTTAGGTTTGTGAGTCCGGCAGACAGCGATATATCAATGACCCGATTGTTACGGAGATACAGCTTTTGCAGGTTCGTGAGTCCGGAAAGAGGCGAAAGGTCACTGATCTGATTGTTATCAAGAAACAGACGTTCCAGATTTGTGAGTCCGGATAGCGGTGAGATGTCGCTGATTTGATTGTAAGAAGAATAAAGCAATTTCAGGTTCGTAAGCCCGGAAAGACCCGATAAGTCGCTAATCTGATTGTTCTCAAGATGCAGTTCCGACAAGTTCGTGAGACCGGAAAGATCCGATATATCACTGATCTGATTGTTTTCGAGATGCAGTTCCAACAGACTATTTAGGTCGTAGAGCAGTGGGATATTGCTGATTTGATTGTTTTCAAGAGAAAGATACTGAAGACTTGTGAGACCGGAAAGGCCTGATATGTTGCTAATCTGATTGTACCAAAGATTCAAGGTCTGCAAGTTAGTAAGACTCGAAAGCGGCGAAATATCGCTGATTTGATTACGACCAATCTCCAGTTCTAACAGGCTCATTAAGCCGGAAAGCGGCGAGATGTCGATGATCTGATTGCGATAGAGATCCAGCTTCTTCAGGCTTGTAGAGTTGCAAAGTGGCGATAGGTCACTTATTCTATTTTTTTCAAGAAGCAGACATTCCAGGCTCATTAAGTCGGAGAGCGGCGAAAGGTCGCTGATCCGATTGTCCCATAAAGTCAGTGTCTGCAGATTCGTAGCATACTCAATTCCGGTCAGATTAATGATTTTCATACTAATTGCATTGAGGGTAGTAAGTCCTAACATATCCATTGGAGTTGGGTCTGTCACACCGAGAGCATTTTCCACGGCTTGCTTCAGATTTGCATCGGCGAAATAGACCGGCTCTTCAGCGGAATTTGCATCAGTTAGTGCATCCTGAAGAAATGTATAAGCATTCTGCCATGATGAACTGTCATTGGCTCCAGCAGCATCGTCATCGACATAAATAATTTTGCCGATAGCGGCGGGGCATAGTATTGCTGATAAAAGCAGCAGGCACCACACATAATGGGTAAGAATTGATTTAGATTTCATTTTCCTATCCCTTGTTAAAAGAACAGAAGACAGAGGACAGATGACAGGCGACAGAATTTTGTCTTCATTCGTCCATCATCCATCGTCCTTCTTGAATTTTTCAGGCGGGATTGGGATGAAAAGAAATTCGATATAAATAATGACGGCAAAAAGTTATGATATTATAAATAAAATAATCCGCCTTTATGTAATTATATTACCACGGAACTGCACGCCTTTGCAAGAGAATTCCTGGAATTTTACCGGGCATATAATAAATAATGGCGATTTTTCTAACTTAAAAAACCTATACATTCATCAAACTGACCGTTACATACTGTCATACCCGCGAAAGCGGGTATCCATTTATGATATAGCAGCAGTGGATTCCTGCCTGCGCAGGAATGACAATATGCAGAAAGTTATATGCTCGAATGGCGGGAGTTTTATCCCAATGCAACTGCACAGGATTTTTGTTTCCACCATCTGAGCAATACAATCCTAAAAACAGGCGATGATATCTAAATCAGGCTTTTAATATTTCAGCCAAATCTTCATCGACGCTGCCAATCGGCTTTATGCTGTACTTATCCACCAAGACTTTTAATACGTTCGGACTGACAAAGGCCGGCAGAGACGGACCAAGCCTTATATTCTTTATCCCCAGATGCAACAGGGTCAGCAGAATCGCAACCGCCTTTTGCTCATACCATGACACGATAAGTGAGAGCGGCAGGTCGTTGACGCTGCAATTGAATGCCTCGGCGAGAGCCAGCGCGATTTTAACGGCCGAGTAACAATCGTTACATTGCCCGGTATCGAGCAGACGGGGAATGCCGTCGATATCGCCGTAGTCGCGGTCGTTCAGTCTGTACTTGCCGCACGCCGCTGTCAGTATAACACAATCGTCCGGGACTTTTTCAGCGAATTCCGTAAAGTAATTTCGTCCCGGCTTGGCGCCGTCGCATCCGCCGATGAAGAAGAAGTGGCGAATCTTCCCGGCCTTGACTGCCTCGATAATTTTATCCGCCAGAGAAAGCACCGCCGTATAATGGAATCCCGTGCTTAATGTCCCCTTCGAATTGTCTTTAAGCGGAGGCTGTGACAGGGCTTTTTCAATCACTTCGCTGAAATCTCTACCTTTGATGTGTTTGACTCCGGCGGCCCCGGCTATTCCGCAGGTGAAGATTCTGTCCTTGTAGGATTCTTTCGGAATCATAATACAGTTGGTTGTTACCAGAATTGCACCGCTGAATTCGTCGAATTCTTTCCTTTGATTCTGCCAGGCGGTGCCGTAGTTTCCGACAAGATGTTTGAACTTCCTGAGTTCCGGATAGCCGTGAGCAGGCAGCATTTCGCCGTGAGTGTAAATGTTGATCCCTTTGCCCTCGGTCTGCTTTAACAGCTCGTAAAGGTCCAGCAGGTCGTGGCCGGTAACAACGATTCCCGGACCGGCCTTTGTGCCGCTATAAACTTTCGCCGGAGTAGGATTGCCGAATCTTTTCGTATGCGCGTTATTAAGCATTTCCATGACACGAAGATTCATTTCACCGGCCTTGAGAACCAGCTCAAGATAGCGATTCAGGTCGAAATCCACGTTCGTCAACGTGGCGAACATCGCCTCGTGCATAAAGGCATCAACTTTTTCATCATTTTGCCCAAGCTCCCTCGCATGATACGCATAAGCGGCGATTCCTTTTAGCCCGAATATGAGCGTATCCTGCAGGCTCTGGATATCCGGGTCTTTGCCGCAAACTCCGACACTAGTACAGCCCGTTCCGCCTGCCGCTTGTTCACATTGATAACAAAACATAACTTTTCCTTTCTTTAAATTTTGTTTAGGTTTCAACATTTTATTAAAAGTTCCGAAGCCATCCTGTGGCCTGTATTTGTCTTGAATACTTTTTTAATAATTTTTTCTATACGTTGCCTGGTTGCATCTTTTAATTCTCCCCGGAGATTAACAAGATTGTCAGCGTCCCAAATAATCCTGAACTCCGTCGTATCTATATTTTTGGCGGTGTGATGATTCGCGATAATCCTGCATATATGCTCGATTGTCCCGGTGGAAATATTACATCTTTTCAAAATTTTCTCCGCGATTAACGGCCCCTCGATCTCCTGATATTTACCGGCGGAGGAATTATATTTTAGTTCGGCCTTATGGATACCGATGTCGTGTAAAATGGCAGAGGCTTTCACAACAAGGGCGTCGCCACCTTCGGCCGCATGTATCCTTTCGGCGAAATTCAATACAGAGAGGGCATGGTTAATCCTTTTCGTATCTTCGCCAAAAACATTTTTCATCTCGTTGATTAACTTCTCGCGCATAGCTTGCGAATCCTTACGTATATTTTCTCTCATCCTTTACGCACGAATCATTATCAGCAGCATCTTGAACTTTTCATCCGCGGCGACTGCGTGCGGCACATTACCCGGCATAATAATAATCTCACCCGATAAAACTCCCTTTTGCTGCCCGCCGATAGTCAGCCGAGCTTGGCCATCCAGAATCTGAACGACCGCATCGTAAGGTGTCGTATGCTCGCTGAGCTTCTGGCCCTTGTCGAAGGCAAACAGCGTAATCGTCCCCGCCGGCTTATCCAGAATTGTTTTGCTTACTACAGAATCCGTCGCATATTCGATTAAATTTACCAAATTTTTTCCCTGACTCACACACGCCTGGAGGACGGAAGATTTATCTTTTGTCTGCGTCATTTTTTATCCTTTTTATATCTCTTCTTTGTCTTTTTAGAATTACCCGAAGCTAATTCATCTAACGTAATATTGCTGAGATACTTGCCGATATACTCCTGTAAGCCGAGAAGTTTCGGCCGGACCGGACATTGTTTGTGCCGCGGACAAATATCCCTGTTAAGCAAACATCTGTTTAAGCTGATTGGTTTCTGGATTGTTTCTATGACTTCGAGTATATTTATTTTGGTTGGTTCCCTGCCGAGACCGAAACCTCCTTTTGGCCCCATATAGCTCGTAACCAGGCCGGCGTTATTAAGCTTTTGCATCAGCTTGCACATTAGCTGATACGGTACACTTTCCTTCTCGGAGATTGTCCTGCTCGATACCGGGCCGTTTTCATAATTTCGGGCCAGATTCACCATTGCCCTTAGTGCGTAATCGGTATTTCGTCTGACGATATCCATTTGATACTTTTTCCTCTTAATGAGATATTATCTTAAAACATGTTGTTGCAAGCATCTTTTACGGTTGTTCAACTTTCGATAATGTTTGTATTTTTTATATAGGACTAATATAGTCTTATATTATCTTCATGTCAACATTAAAAAATATTTTTTTAATTTTTTTTGTCGGCCGGTTTACTAAGAGTTTTCCAGACTATCCGGGATCGTTTCAATAAAAGCCTTTATTTGATCCCGAACCTTTCGGAATTCCGCCATAACTTGCTCTTCCGAGCCGGTTGCAAAATACGGGTCTTTGAACGGCTTGTGTATGATTTTTACCTTGCCGGGAAAAACCGGGCAGTTTTGTGCCGCATTGTCGCATAAAGTTACGACATAATCGAAATCAACGCCCCCCAAATCATCGATATGCTTGGATGTGTGCACTGAAATATCCACGCCCGCCTCGGCCATTGTTTCTATGGCCCTGGAACTAACTCCGATAGGACGGATACCGGCGGAATACGCATCGACAACATCTCCCTTTAAATGCCGTGCCCAGCCCTCGGCCATCTGACTCCTGCACGCATTACCTGTGCAAAGAAACAAGACTTTAATCTTTTCTTTGGTTTGCAACATGATATCCTTACATAATTTTGATATATCACTGCCTAAAACAAAACGAGAAGAGTTCACAAGTCTCACAGGCGGGGGTGCATTTTCCCGTGCAGTTTTCGACAATTCCGACCCGGCTCAGGGAGAAATCGTATTTCACGGGGTCAGCTGGTTCGATCTCGGCAAATTTGGCTGTGATTTTCAAAGCGGTTTTCATAGAGACTGTTTTATTGTCATGGAATCCAAGAATCCTGCATAATCTGCCCATGTGAACATCGACAGGCACAATGAGTTTCGCCTTATCGACCGATTTCCATAATCCGGCATCGACCGCATCATCCCGTACCATCCACCGTAAAAAAAGATTCAGCCGTTTACATGCGCTGCCCCCGGAAGGGGAGGCCAATAAATATTTCAAACCGCTGCTTATATTTCCACCGTGTCGAGCAGCGTACATATCCACCAGGGAATCACAAAAATTCGATAGGGCGGGAATTATATTTTTATCCGCTTTGCTGTAACCTGAGAGAAAATAGTTTTCTATACCGCCAGCCTGTTCGAGGATTTTTTTAAGAAGCATCAATAAATCTGAAATGTCATCTCCTGATGTGAAGCGATGTTTAAACCCTAGTAATCTTCGCCTGTGAGCTGGACCGAAATCCATTACGAAAGCATACGGGCTTTCTCCGATTGTGGATAAAAGCCTCGTAAGACTATTTTGAATCTGCCCGACACGTCCGTAAGCAAGTACTGCTGAGAGCAAACCGGCGATTTCCATGTCCGCCCGATTGGAATATTTATAGACGAACTGCAGCGGGTCGGGCCTAATAAGATTCCGCCGATTATATTTATAATAGAGTCTCTCAAGGACGTTTTTTATCGCCGGTTGTCGGATTTTCAATTTCACTGTCATTCGTTTTGTGCTCAGGATTGTATCAGCCTTCAGCTTTTAGTATCGCTTTGGTAACATCCAGCTCGACCAATCCTACAGTGACAAGTTTTATCCGTCCATTTCGGTCGATGTAGAATGTTGTGGGTATCGAGCTTACATCGGCAAAGGGACTGGGTAACATGGTGCCTGCGATGGAGGCAACCGTATAGTTTATCCCCTTGTCGTTAACATAAGCTTTCAGAGTCCCCGGGTCCTCATTCGATATTGCTATTATGGCCAGCTCATCTTCGCCGATTTCTTTCCTTAGCTCAATCAGATGAGGAACTTCCTTGTGGCATGGCGGGCACCATGTCGCCCAGAAGACAACTAATACGTTTTTCCCGGTGTAGTCACTCAGGCGATGCTCTTTACCTTCGATATCGGTTACAGTAAAATCCGGAGCCGATTTGCCGAACCAGGGTTTGAAGACCACACCCCATGACTGGGCCGATTTGATAATATCCTCCAAAGCATTATTAGCAACATCGGCGGCAGCAGTAGCGGTAGCAGCTTCGGTTTGTTCGACAGGTTCATTTTTGGGCGTCTCTTTGTTGATAGTTGCAAAGATTGCACCTGCTATAACGACAATCCCTAAAACGGGGACAAAAATCCATATTGACTTATTTGTTTTTTTCTGTTCACTCATTTTTATATCTCCTTATATAAATTCCATTATAAATGTTTTTTTGGAATAGCAAGCTCTTTTAGCCAGCAATACAAAACCGGCACAACCAGCATTGTCAGAATCTCGATGGTCATTCCTCCGAACGATGGTATCGCCATCGGCACCATAATATCCGAGCCCCGGCCGGTAGAGGTCAGAACCGGAATCAGGGCCAATATAGTCGTTGCCGTAGTCATAAGGCAGGGGCGAATCCTGCGTTTGCCGGCTTCAATCACCATCTGGCGAGTTTGATATATACTTACGGGTTTTTGCTTCCCGAATGACTGTCTTAAATAAGTGCACATCACAACACCGTCATCCGAAGCGATTCCGAACAGCGCCAAAAATCCGACCCATATCGCCACGCTCAGATTAATAGGATGCACCTGGAAAAGGCTGCGCATATTGACTCCGAAAACACTGAAATCCAGAAACCATGATTGTGCATAGAACCATATCATTAAAAAACCTCCCGCCCAGGCGACCAGAATACCGGAAAAAACCAACATTCCGGTAGTAACCGAACGGAACTGTAGGTACAGGATAATAAATATAATAAAAAGCGCCAAAGGTATGACTAATGATAGAGTTTTTTGCGCGCGAATCTGATTTTCATAACTTCCGGCGAATGTATAGCTCACTCCAGCGGGAAGAACAAATTCGCCGCTTTCGATTTTTGATTCGAGATACCGCCGGCAATCTTCGACAACATCAACCTCGGCGTAGCCGGACTTTTTATCGAACAATACATAGCCGATGAGAAACGTATCCTCGCTTTTGATGGCCTGCGGGCCGCGGACATATCGAATTTCAGCTAACTGGACAAGCGGTATCTGCGAGCCGTTGGCGGCGGGGACAAGAACTTTTTCCAGCGTTTCAATCTGGTTTCTAAGCTCCCGCATATACCTGACCCTGACCGAATATCGCTCGCGTCCCTCGACCGTCGTTGTAATACGTTTGCCGCCTATGGCTACTTCAATTACATCCTGCACCCCGGCGATACTTATTCCATACCGGGCAATCGCCTCGCGGTCGATATCGATTTCCAGATACGGCTTTCCCACAATACGGTCGGCTATGACCGCAGATGCCTCCACGCCTGGAACTTCCCTGAGAAAATGTTCTATTTCCAGACCGACTTTCTCGATCGTATCCAGGTCAGGGCCCTTTACCTTAACGCCCATTGGAGCGCGCATGCCGCTTTGCAGCATAACTATTCGGGCGGCTATAGGCTGCAGCTTCGGAGCGCTTGTGGTACCGGGTATCTGTGCGGCTTTGACGATTTCATCCCAGATGTCATCAGGGCTGTTAATATTCTCCCGCCATTGTCTTATACGGTTGCCGTCTTCATCGGTGATATATTCCGGCTTATAATTAATGACGGTCTCAACCATTGAAATCGGTGCCGGATCGAGAGGGCTTTCGACACGCCCGATTTTACCTACCACGGATTCTATCTCAGGAATCGAACCAAGTGCGATGTCCTGCTTCTGTAAAACATCCAGGCATTCGGCGATTGATGCATGAGGCATTGTTGTCGGCATATACAAAAACGAGCCTTCGTCCAGGGCTGGCATAAATTCCTTGCCGAGACCGGGAAAAGTCCTCACACCGGCGGCCCAAAGATTGTTCGAACGGAGAGAATCCGGCACGAAATTAAGAACTTTCCCGAAACCGAGCCAAATCATTGCTCCCAGAATCAACATTAAAACAGGTAAAGAAAGGAAAAGTACTTTATGTTCGAGGCACCAGCCTAAAATTCGCGGATAAAGTCTCTGGAAAATCTTGAAAAATATCAAAAGCCCGCCAATGAGCAGCGCAACAAAAATCAAATTGCGAATAAGTCCCTTAGCGGCACCCAAAGGCAGCCAGTGGTCGGCCAGTATTATCGCCACGAGAATAACGGCAATTATATTGGCAATTAAAGGGAATGTTTTATTTATTTTTTGTGGGATATAATTTCTCAACAAATGGTACAAGCCGATCAGACCAATAACGATTCCAATCCATAGGCCAAACCGCAAAGCCGCTATAAATGCAACAATAATTAAAGCAGCCCCTAAAAAATATCGTGTCACTTTTTTGACAGCGGCTTTTCTGGTAAATAGGATATGAGCCGCCGGCGGAATTATAGTTAATGCTACAATTACAGAAGCAATTAATGCGAAAGTTTTTGTATATGCCAGAGGCTTAAATAATTTCCCTTCGGCACCGGTCATTGTAAAGACCGGCAAAAAACCGACGACCGTTGTCGAGACCGCGGTCAATACGGCACTTCCTACCTCGCTCGCAGCTTTGAATACGACTTCCAGCTTATCTTCATCCGGACCGGCCTTTTCGAGGTGCCTCAGGATATTTTCACAGATGATTATACCCATATCAACCATAGTACCTATGGCAATCGCAATGCCCGATAGTGCCACGATATTGGCATCGACCTTAAACAGCTTCATTGCGATAAAGCACATCAAGATGGCAAGCGGCAGCAGGGCACTGATAAGCACGGAACTTCTAAGGTGCAGCACTAAAACGATAACGACAATAATCGTGACAAGAATTTCCTCGGTTAGGGCGGTATTTAATGTGCCTAAAGTTTCGTGGATGAGTCCCGTCCGATCGTAAAAGGGCACAATTTTTACCTGTGAGACCGTTCCATCCGGTAAATTTTTTTGCGGCAGACCCGGTGAAATTTCTTCGATTTTTTCTTTAACATTCTTTATCGCCTCAAGGGGATTATAGCCGTAACGCACTACAACGACTCCTCCGACTGCTTCGGCTCCGCCCTTATCCAAAGCCCCTCGCCGCATGGCGGGACCGTATGAAACATGTGCGATATCTTTTATATAAACGGGGACATTGTCGTTTACTTTAATGACGGTTTTTTCGATGTCGGATATATCCTCGATAAAACCCAAGCCGCGTATTACATATTCGACCTGATTTATTTCTATTGTTCGTGCCCCGACATCGACATTGGAATTCTTGACCGCTATGAAAACTTCATCCAGCCCGACGTCGTAAGCACGCATAGCATCCGGGTCCACATCTATCTGATATTCTTTAACGAAGCCCCCGACGGAAGCGACTTCACTGACACCTTCGGCACTTAGCAGGGCGTAGCGAACATGCCAGTCCTGGATGGTTCGTAATTCATCCAGATCCCACCCACCGGCGGGATTTCCCTTTTCATCATAGCCCTCCAGCGTGTACCAGAAAATCTGCCCCAGCGCGGTCGCATCGGGACCCAGCGCCGGCTGAACGCCTTCAGGAAGCGTTCCGGCGGGAAGAGAATTGAGTTTTTCGAGAATTCTGCTTCGGGACCAGTAGAAATCGACATCTTCTTTGAATATGACATAAATGCTCGAGAAACCGAAAAACGAATAGCTCCGGACGGTCTTTACGCCGGGAACACCAAGAAGAGATACGGTCAAAGGATATGTAATCTGGTCCTCAACATCCTGCGGAGAACGTCCCATCCATTCGGTGAAAACAATCTGCTGATTTTCACCAATATCCGGGATAGCATCGACGGGCACGGGATCCCGGGGCATACCCCACAAGTCCCAGTCGAAAGGAGCAGCCCTGAGACCCCAGCCCAGAAACAATATTACCAAAAGTCCCACGACCAGCTTGTTCTCAAGACAAAATCGTATCACTCTATCGAGGATTGAAGGTTTTTGAATAACTGGGTTATCCATGATTTTATCCGGAACAATTTAATCAGGTCGTATTATTTGGCGGATTAAATCCCGTGCTTTTTCAGTAACACCGAATCAATTTTGAAACTGAGGCAGTTTGGCAAGATACTTTTCAGGATTTTCCTTAAAAAGCTTTTCACAACCGCCGCAGCAGAAATAGACCTTCTTACCTTCATGCTCTACGAAGATATCCTTGTTGATTGGTGCTTCCATAACAGGGCACAGAGTCTGCTCTGTTGCCGCGGCAACTTGTGCAACTGCTTCGGCCGCCATGGTTTCATGTTGTGCCATTTCCTGGCTCATTTCGACGGCTGCGGTTTCAGTTGTTTCCGGCTCGGATTTCTCACAACCGGTTAGCACAACCGATGCGACTATAAATAATCCGGCGATTGTCAATATCGATAATAATTTTTTTCTTCGAAGCTCCATTTTCTTACCCTTTCAAAATAATACATCCTTAATTGTTTAGAATTTTTTCACAGTTTTCTTACAAGTTATTATTAAATTCCTGCATATCATACTCGTGCTCCGGCATTGAAATCATTTGGCTGGCATTCATCATGCTTGGTTTAGCGCGAAGCTGCATCTCCGAATCGATCTTGAAGTTACCGTTAGTGACAACAATTTCACCTTCGCTCAGCCCGGATTCGACAAGATAATAGTCACCGGCCCGAGGTCCCAGCATAATTTCACGTCCTTCGTAAGTGGGTTTTTCAGTATCGGGAACCTGAACATAAACAACGGCACGTTTGCCCGTCAATAAAACCGCCGACACCGGTACGACTAATGGAGCCTGGCCGGTTTCGGCAGCTTTAACATAGCCGAGTGACTCTGCAGTGACCAAATCCATCTCGCATATATCACAGGTCCCGGCAGTCGCCTTGACAATATCCGGATGCATCGGGCATATCCATTTGCCTGCCATTTGTTCGTCCATCACCATGCCGCCCTGAGCGATTCGTGAGCTGACGACCGCACGGACAAACATTTCCGGCTTTAATCTTCCATCGGGATTTTCTACATTCACCCGGAGCTTTATAGTGCGGGTTTTATCGTTAAGTACCGGATCGATAAAACTGATTTGACCTCTGAAAATTTCACCGGGATAAGCCTCCGTCGTAAATTCCACTTCCTGACCATATCTTATCCACATCATATCCGATTCGTATGCATCCAGTTTGACCCAAAGCTGTGATAAATCTGCGATTGTGTATATTTTTGTTCCTGTTTGAACGTACATTCCCTCGGCGGCGTGTTTTTCGATAACTACTCCTCCGATCGGGGCATAAATCGTCAGATGATCGAGAGGCTTGCCTGTTTTCTCAATATCGGTGATTTGCTCCGGCTTCAATCCGAGCAGTCTTAGTTTCTCTCTGGCGGCTTCGAGAGTTGCACGTGTCGAATTGGTGATTAGTTCGGAACTATTAGTATTGATATTTTCAGCCGCTTTGACAGCCTGGAGTAATTCGGCCTGGGCACTCAGAAGTTCAGGACTGTAGAGATATACCATGTGGTCGTCTTTTCTGACCCGAATACCCGTGTAGTCCACATAAAGTCTGTCTATTCGTCCCGGAACCCAGGCGGAAATATTTTTCAGGCGTGTTTCATCATAATCAATCTTGCCGACCATTCGAATTTTTGCAGTTACGAATTTTCTTTCGACCGGTGAAGTTTCAACTTGCATTAGCTTTTTTGCTGCCTCGGAAAATTCTACTCTCATCTCGCCGATATTACTTTCCTTGAGCGGGATTAAATCCATAAAACAAATCGGGCATTTACCAGGCTTGGGCTGGCGAATCTGCGGGTGCATAGAGCACGTCCAAACAGTTGGCTGTTCCGCCATTTCCGAATGATTATGGCTTTCAATGATTTCCGAGGTGCCCGCTGGGCCTCTTAGTATAAAACCGAGACCGAACGCTGCGATTATCAGCACAACCACAAGAATGGCTTTCAAGCTATTCAAAAAATATTTTATTTTCTTTCCTGCCATAATAATCACCATTTAGCTTGCTATTCCTACTATTTATATAGGATATCTGTTCTATAGAAAACCCATTTCTTATGCTTTTTTTGAGGATTTCCATTATAGATGAGAGCTTTAAGGCTGTAATATCAGCAAAATAATTATTTTCGGCCGGCTGTTTTTCAGCCTAAATCTCCCCCGATTAGCATCTCTAATTGAGCTAATTTTTGCAGGTTAGTCGTAACGACCCGTTCCAAAGATAGCTCGAACTCAAGCAATTTCCTCTGCGCATCTATCAGGCTCAGAAAATCTACCGTCCCGGCTTTATATGCCACCTCAGAAGCCTCGAGCATTTCTTTCGCCTTGGGTATTAATATGCCCTTATATAATTCAACTTTTCTGGCGGAATCTTCGTATTCGAATAAACTTTTTTCAAGCTGTGCGACAAGGTCGTTTTGGCTCTGAACTTTTTTAGCCGAGCGACTTCTCATTTGCGCCCTGGCCTGGAGCTGAGCTGCTTTATAGCTGTCCGTCCAGATAGGCAGGTTGAGTGATAGCATTGCTATAACAGGATCTTTTCCGCTGTCTCTGACACCCGCCGCCAGAGCAGCATCGGTCTGTATCCAGTCCAGGCCGATATTAATATCCGGATAAAACTTTTTCTTGGCCAGCTCTAATTTAGCCTTGGCGGCGGCAACCTCGAAGTCCAACGCCTGCAATTGCGGATTATCGGCAATCATCTTTGCGGTGACTGCAGAGCGATCTATTTTTACCAAATTAAACTGCGGTCTTTCAGGCCACGGCAACGGCAAGTCGGTTTTCCGATTGAGAATGGAATTTAATCCGGTGACAACGGGCGTCCGTAACTCTTCCAGAGTCTTTAATTTGTCTTCAAGCGTGGCCAGCTCTATTTGCGCCCGAATAATATCCGGATGACTGCCGGTAGCGGCTGTGTACCTTGTCCGGGCCACCTCTTCGAAATGTTTCAACAGCTCGAGATTCTGCTTCGCTAAATCGAGAGCTTGTGCAAGATAGACATATTCATAGAACGAATCCTTTACCTTATAAAACAGTTCCAGCTTAGCTGCTTCGTATCTCTTAAATGCAGCTTTTGCTTCGGCCGCTGCAACATCGGTCCGAGCCTCTATCACACCGAACCACGGGAACGCTTGTATAAAACTCAACCTTTGTCTTTGCGGTCCTGTCCTCGTCTCTACTTCTTTAATAAAATATCCGTAGGTAAATTTGGGGTCCGGAAGTGATTTGGACTGAGGGACCTGCTCTACCGCCGTTTTCCACTGCTCGAAAGCCGATTCGAGACCGGCATTATTTAAAGCGGCAAACTCCAGATAATCTTCAAGTTTAGTCGGACTATTAACATCTTCTGCTTGCTGGGCGGCTAATGAGATGTTGCTCAAAACAGCAGAAAATAACATCATTACAAATATCGATAGTTGATATCTCATTTACATCCCCCTTTATTAATATCATCCCGGATATTTTTTATGATACAATAGTACCCCCGGCAACAATATTGTCAAAATTATTATACAGGACAATTTTTTGGCCGGGACACGGGGCAAATTGAGATTTATCGAATTCGACCGTCATACCGGTTTCGCTCAAGTTAATTAGTCTGCATGGTTGGGAGCTGCCGTATGAGCGAATTTTGCCGAAAAAAGAATTTCCTATAATAAATTCTTCGGGTATTAAAACATTGATTTCCACAGCCTTTATTGTCCTGGAACTTACATCTTCTCGGTTACCAAGGACAATAGTATTTGTTTTGGGATCTATTTTAGCCACATATAGAGGTTTTCCTCCGGCAAAACCTATACCCTGTCTTTGACCCAGTGTGTAATTTGCTATCCCTTTGTGTGTAGCTATCTTGTTGCCCTGCATATCGGTAATGTCACCCGCCATTTGAGCTTCGACGCAATTCAGGACAGATCTGTAATCACCCTGACCGGCAAAACATAATTCCATGCTTTCTGATTTATTGGCGACAACAAATTCTGATTCCGCCGCAATCGAACGAACCTCGTTTTTTGTAAGTTCGCCCAAAGGTAGTCTAAGCTTTGGAAGTTTCGCCGGGACGATGCCGTGAAGAAAATAACTCTGGTCCTTTGTTTTGTCTTTTGCCATACCAAGATGCCACTGATTATTATTTTGAGAGACTCTTGCATAATGACCTGTCGCAAGCCTGTCTATTCCTAAGTTGTTCTCTATGAAATCCCATACCAGCGAGAATTTCAACAGAGTATTACAATCGACACATGGATTTGGCGTCTCGCCTTTCGCATACGATTGAAGAAATCTCTTTATTACAAGCTTCTTGAAAGGCTCCGTGACATCGACGACGTAATGAGGTATATCGAGTTGCCTGCAAACAGATGCTGCATCCGCACCACAGCAATCTTGCCTGTCTGTATTATCCGAGGGTGGAATTTTCATCGTGACACCGAGAACCTCCCAGCCCTTTTCTTTTAGAAGGTAGGCCGTGACACTGCTGTCAACACCGCCGCTCATTAATACCGCAATCTGTCTCGAATGGGCCTTTTCCGGCTTCCATGCTCGGAGTGTCGGCTCGAATAATTTGATATCCCACTGTTCGGCCGTCATCAATAGAGCTTCTCATTCAAAAAGGATAGTACTTATGTATCGCTCAGCGGTGTCACAAAGAACGGCAACAATTAATTTATCAGCGTTTTCTTTGCGCTTGGCTATTTTTATTGCCGCAGCCGCTGCGGCGCCGGCGGAAATGCCGGTAAAGATGCCTTCTTCCTTCGCCAGTCGCTTTGCCGTCTCGAATGCTTCGGCATTCGTTATTTGTACGATTTCGTCGATAACCTTCGTATTTAACACATCGGGGATAAACCCCGCCCCGATTCCCTGAATCATATGCGGGCCGGGTTTGCCGCCGGACAGGACCGGCGAGTCCGTCGGCTCGACCGCCACAATCTGAACGGATGGTTTTCGCGATTTCAGGACCTCACCGACACCGGTTATTGTGCCGCCGGTACCGACGCCGGCAACAAATACATCGATCTGCCCGTCCGTGTCGTTCCATATCTCTTCGGCGGTTGTCTGACGATGGATTTGGGGATTCGCAGGATTCTGAAACTGCTGCAGCATTACAGCACCATCAGTTTCTTTGACAATTTCGTTGGCTTTATTAACCGCGCCGGCCATACCTTCACCCGCAGGCGTCAGAACAAGTTTGGCTCCGAATAATTCCAAGATTTTTCTTCTCTCAACAGTCATCGATTCCGGCATAGTAAGTATCAGCTTATATCCTCTCGCCGCGGAAACCCACGCAAGCGCGATACCGGTATTGCCGCTGGTCGGTTCGACAAGTGTCATCCCGGGCTTGATTTTACCTTCGTGCTCTGCAGTCAATATCATACTGACGCCGATGCGGTCCTTTACGTTGCTGGCTGGATTGAAAAATTCCAGTTTACCCGCGACCTTGGCCTTGCAGCTCTTTGTCACTCTGTTTAGCCACACTAACGGCGTATTGCCGATCAATTCCGTCATATCTTTCGCTATACGCATTTTTATATCCCCTGAAATTTCACTAAGGTATTAATATCACTTATTACGGCGAACTTTCATACTAAAATATTCCCCAACATCTTTAATCTCTATCACATCCTGCCCCTGCTGGACGAAACTTTCCGGCACATTCCTGGCAGGCTCGCCTTCGTCGAGCAGCACCTCAAGGATACTACCCGTTCCAAGCTTTTCAAGTTCGAGTTTCGCCTTAACAAAGTTTAACGGACATGCCACTCCCCGCAAGTCGATAACGTGATTTTTAGTATTAGTTTTATTAAGGTCAATTTCTCGTATTATCTTTTCAGCTATGAATTTAAGGTTGGATACCGGGTACAAAAATAGCTCTTCGTCTTTAAGTTCGGTTATTCGTGGATTATTGCCACAAAGTGGGCATTCCGGATTATGATTCAGCCGCACCTTCCTGAATTCCATTGTTAAAGCGTTGTACGTAAGCAGTGTATTTGTTAACAAATCGCCTATTCCAAGTAGATATTTTATTGCTTCGGTCGCCTGCAAAGAGCCGATTACTCCGGGAAGAACTCCGAGAACGCCGACCTGAGAGCAGGATGGTACCACATTCGGCGGAGGCGGAGAATTAAAGATACAGCGGTAACAGGCGGTCTCTCCAGGCAGCACGGTTATAAGTTGTCCGTCGAATTGGAGGACGCCGGCATGAGAGTAGGGGATCCTTTCGAAATAGCACGCATCGTTGACAAGAAATTTGGCGGTGAAATTATCCGTTCCATCGATAACAAAATCATATTCTTTGATAACTTCCCTTATGTTGTTCGCTCTTGCCCGAAGGTCGTGAGCTTTAATTTTTATATCCGGATTAATTTCCTTTATTTTGTTTTCCGCCGATATAACCTTATCAATGCCGACATCGGTGGTACAATGTATTATTTGCCTTTGGAGATTGGTTATATCGACTTTGTCACCATCGACAATCCCAATTGCCCCTACTCCTGCGGCGGCTAAATAGAACGCCGCAGGTGAGCCGAGACCACCGGCTCCGACAATTAATACTTTCGAAGACAGCAGCTTCTCCCGGCCGGCGTCGCCAACCTTCTCCAATATTATATTCCGGCTGTATCGTTCCATCTGTTGTTCGGATAATCTCATGTCTATTCCCAGCGATATAATAATTCTATTATTTAAAAATCACACAGTACCGTCTTTTTGTTTTCCTACATTTCTACAGGGTATTAATGATAAAAAAATTATTTCATATATCTTCTTTTTTGCCTTTTATCTATATGCTGTAATTAGGAGGGTGTTCATTTCTATGCATTCTCTCATATTCCACAAGATCGGTGAATGTTTTACTTCTAAATACATCGGTTAATGCATCATTAGCCTGTTTCCATAGGTCAAGAAACGCATCCTCTCCAATATGTTTATTATTTCCTTCATTTTCTATACCTTCCTTAGAAATTGAAATAGGGCCTTCAACATATTCTATTATTTCTTGTATTGTTAAATTATCCGGTGAGCGAGCCAAAACATATCCGCCTTCATTTCCTCGTTTGGATTCAACGAAACCTCCATGTTTAAGCTCGTTCAATATAACCTCCACAAAACGCAACGATATACCCTGAGAACGGGCAATATCATGCGTTTTGACCGGCAGTTTATGATTTCTCGATGCAAGTTCAAAAATCGACCTTAAAGCATATTGACATTTCTTCGATATTTTCATAAATTATCAATCCCTACTTCATTAATACTATCGGAATAGTATAATATATTTATGTGTCGTTTTTGTCAACTTTTTTTTTGAAAAGAATTAATCATATTTTATAAGTTATTATAAACAAAGATGTTAAAAATGGACATGCTACTCGTATTGGTATATGTTCCTTGTAAAAAGGCAAACTATAAGGCGAGGGAACGATAAGAAATGTAATTTTTTCCCTAAGTTTATTATTTTTTAGCCGACAAAGGCTTCTAAATACGTATAATACACTACTAATATAATAGGATTAATAACAAGAGAGAATTTATGAAACTATCAACAAGAACAAGATATGGAATACGTGCCGTTTTGGAATTGGCTGAAAACTATGGTAAAGGTCCCATACAGCTAAAAGTCATTGCACGGGACCAGGGGATATCTGTCAAATACCTCGAACAGCTTATGGCAGCGCTAAAATCCAAAGGAATTGTAAGTAGTGTCAGGGGTTCCAAAGGAGGCTATGTTCTGGCAAAGTCACCCGACCAAATCAGACTCAGTGACTGTTTCACCTGTCTGGAAGGCCCCATCGTTACAGTAGAGTGTATCGAAAACAATAATTATTGCCTGAGAACAAGTGATTGTATTGCCAGAAATGTCTGGGCCGAGGTCCAAAAAGCAGTTATGACGGTTCTTAAATCGATGACTTTACAAAGTCTTCTCGACAAATCAAAACACGATAAAAACCTGCATTATCAAATATAGGACATAACAATGGAAAAGGACAAATTAACAAACGAGAAAATGAAGAAACTGGTCGAGAAAATCATCCACACATATAAAGGTGACACCGGGATAAATTTTATAGATGCCTCCGATCTTCCGGCACGGGACAAAATACTTAAAATACTCGATTTGTTTACCGAGACGCTTTTTCCCGGCTATACCGGTAAAAGGGACATCACACAGACAAATATCAGTTTTATTGTCGGTGACATTCTCTGCCATATTTATACGGAATTATGCGGACAAATAGAACGTGCCTATAAATACGCCTGCAGAGTAAAGGAATGTGACGATTGTGACTGCCAGACAAAGGCGGAGAATGTCACTCAACATGTGTTGACGCACCTGCCGGAAATTAGAGAGATGCTAAAAGGTGATGTTAGCGCCGCTTTTGACGGTGATCCCGCAGCACAGTCTTACGAAGAAATAGTGATAAGTTATCCCTGCATAACAGCCATAGCTACATATCGCATCGCTCACGAATTATATCTTCAGGACGTGCCTTTAATTCCGCGAATTATGAGCGAATGCGCGCACTCCAGAACCGGTATCGATATTCATCCGGGAGCAAGAATCGGAAGGAACTTTTTCATCGATCACGGCACAGGCGTAGTTATCGGCGAAACCACAATTATCGGTGACAATGTCAAAATCTATCAGGGAACGACGCTCGGAGCAATGAGTTTCCCCAAGGACGAAAGAGGACAAATCATAAAGGGGAGAAAAAGGCACCCGAAAATCGAGGACAACGTGACAATATACGCCGAGGCCACAATATTAGGTGATATAACCATCGGGAAAAACGCCGTCATCGGTGGAAATGTCTGGGTCAAGGAATCGGTACCGCCCGGTGTCACTGTAACGACGGCGAATGCGGAATTGGTTTACAAAAAGAATATGAACGAAGGATAGTATTCCTCTCAGGAGAATAGTTTGAACGAATTAATCGAAAAAATCAGGAACTTAAAGAAACAGCTCAAAGCCGTGATACTCGCGCACAATTATCAGCCGGGTGAAATACAGGATTTGGCGGATTTTACCGGTGATTCTCTGGGTCTGAGCATCAAAGCATCGGAAACGGACGCCGAGACAATCGTATTCTGCGGAGTCTATTTTATGGCGGAAACCGCCGCGATTCTCTCACCAGAGAAAACCGTCCTTCTGCCGGAAAAACTCGCAGGTTGTCCGATGGCGGATATGATAACCGCAGAGCAATTGAGAGATCTGAAAGGAAAACATCCCGATGCATTGGTGGTTTGCTATGTGAATAGTCCCGCCGACGTCAAGGCGGAGAGTGATTACTGCTGCACCAGTGCCAATGCTGTTGCGGTAGTAAGTTCACTACCGGCGGATAGGAAAATTATTTTCGTACCTGATAAATATCTTGGAGGATTTGTTGCCGAAAAAACAGCCAGAGACATCGTCCTTTGGCCCGGTTATTGCCCCACGCACGTATATATAACCGAAGACGACATAAAACAAGCCAAGGCACAGTTCCCCGATGCGATAGTAATGGCACATCCGGAGTGCACCGAGCCGGTTAGAAAGCTCTCGGACCAGATACTCAGCACCAGCCAAATGCTCGGCTTCGTAAAAAAAAGCGATTCCAAACGATTCATAATAGCAACTGAAAAAGGAATCATACATTCACTAAAAAAACAAAATCCGGAAGCTGAATTCATCGCAGCCACCCAAAAGGCAATCTGTCCTAATATGAAAAAAATCACACTGGAAAAAGTGCTCTGGGCAATGGAAGATTCAGCCCTGGGTGGAACGAAATACAACGTTACTGTTCCCGAGGGGATAAGAAAAGGAGCAAAAAAGGCCCTCGACAGAATGGTCGAGGTTCTGCCTGCTAAATAATTATGATAAGTGCTGAAAACAATTCGATCGGCATCGTGCAAACAAGGACAATGCGCGTCGTTGAGCAGGAACAACCGTTAAAACTGGAGTGCGGCAAAAAATTAGCTCCGATTGACGTAGCCTATGAGACATACGGCCGGCTAAACGATGCCGGGGACAATGTGATTTTAATTTGTCACGCGCTCAGCGGCAATGCCCATGTCGCGGGGCGCAATAGCGCCGACGACAGAAAACCCGGCTGGTGGGATAATATGGTCGGCCCGGGTAAAGGTATCGATACGAATAAATACTTTATTATTTGCTCGAATTTCTTAGGCGGCTGCAGCGGAACAACAGGGCCATGCTCGTTAAATCCGGCAACAGGCCGGAGATATGGCCTGGACTTTCCGATTATTACAATAGCCGATATGGTCAGGGTTCAAAAACTTCTGTTGGACAAACTCGGAATAAAAAAGCTGTTGGCCGTGATTGGAGGCTCAATCGGCGGTATGCAGGTCCTGCAATGGACGATTGAGTATCCGGAATTTATAAAATCCGCTATGCCGATTGCAACAACCACGCATCTCGGCACCCAATCGATTGCCTTCGACGCCGTGGGAAGAAACGCGATACTGGGAGATTCGGATTTTAACAACGGGCAATACGATGATGAAAAAAGTCCCGACAGAGGTCTGGCGATTGCACGAATGATCGGACATATAACATATCTGTCGGAAAAAGGAATGCGGGAAAAATTCGGGAGACAGTTACGAAACGGGGACCGCTATAGCTACGATTTCAATTCTGAGTTTGCGGTCGAGACATATCTCGATTATCAGGGGCAGAGTTTCGTGGAGAGATTCGATGCCAACAGTTATCTTTACATTACCAAGGCAGCAGATTACTTCGACCTGGCACAGGGGTATGGCTCATTGAACGAGGCATTCGCACAAACAAAATGCAGATTCCTGATTATGAGCTTCTCAAGCGACTGGCTCTTTACGCCGGAACAATCGCGGATGATGGTCGATGCTTTGATTGCCAATCGTAAAGACGTCAGTTTTTGCGATATCGAGTCGCCATACGGTCACGATGCCTTCCTTTTGGAGCCTGAAGTTCTTGGCTCTTTTATTTCCAGTTTTTTGGATGCTACATACCGGCCCGGTTTTAACAGAAAAATAAAGGTTAAAAAACAAAAGAGTAATGACCTGCAAAGTCATCTTGAACAGGCCCACCGGGTCCGGGTTGATTACGAAGTAATCGAATCACTAATCGAACCAAACAGCACCGTACTGGATATCGGCTGCGGTGACGGAGAATTATTGGCAAAGCTCACAGAAGATAAGAACATTAAAGGTGAAGGGATAGAGCTTGATCAGGACCTTGTCCTGACGTGCGTAGATAGAGGACTGTCGATTATACAGTACGATATAGAGCATGGTCTGGAGAACTATGCCGATAAAAGCTATGATTATGTAATACTGTCCCAAACAGTGCAGACAATTAAAAACACAGAAAATGTACTCACTGAATTATTACGGGTCGGGAAAAAAGTCATCGTCAGCTTCCCGAATTTTGCTCACTGGCGATGCAGAACACAATTATTCCTGACCGGCAAAGCGCCGGTCACAAAGCAATTGCCGTTTGATTGGCATAATACTCCGAACATACATTGCCTGTCGTTGAAAGATTTCGATGAATTCTGCAACAGGCTGGGAGTCAGGATCGAAAAAAAGATCCCGTTAATCAAAACACGTATCAGCCCGGTAAAATTCGCCCCGAATCTTTTTGCCGAACAGGTAATATATGTGACGAGCAAGGAGTAAGTTATGGATGAAGATAAAAAATATCACCTGGAAACATTGGCTTTACATGCCGGGCAAAGCGTAGATTCCGATACGCTTAGTCGAGCCGTACCTATTTACCAGACAACCAGTTACCTGTTCAGAGATTCGGATCATGCGGCTAATTTGTTCGGATTAAAAGAATTCGGGAACATCTATACGCGACTGATGAATCCGACAACGGATGTCTTGGAAAAACGCCTGGCGTCAATGGAAGGCGGAGTGGGGTCGCTGGCCTTGAGTTCGGGCCAATCGGCAATTTATGTGAGTATTTTTAATATATGCGGCTCGGGAGGTCATATTGTCTCGTCGAACTCGCTCTACGGCGGGACGGTGACGCTGTTCAGCCAGACTTTCGCCAAGCTTGGTATCGAGGTGAGCTTTGTCGATCCCGGCAAGCCGGAAAATTTCGCCGGGGCGATTAAAGATAATACCCGCTTAATTTATATCGAAAGCGTTGCCAATCCCAGGAACAACGTGCTGCAATACGATAAGATAGCCGATCTCGCCCACAAAAACGGCATGCCGGTAATTTGTGACAATACAGTCACGACGCCGATACTCCTTCGGCCAATCGAATACGGCATTGACATCGTGGTCCATAGCTGCACGAAATTCATCGGCGGGCACGGCACAAGTATCGGCGGGGCGATCATTGATTCCGGTAAGTTCGACTGGACAAACGGCCGATACCCCGAGCTGACCGAGCCTGACCCGAGCTATCACGGCGTAAAATATGTCGAATCGTTCGGTGAGATGGCATATATTATCAAAGCAAGGACTCAGTTTTTGCGGGACATGGGCCCCTGCATGTCACCATTTAACGCCTTTTTATTTCTACAGGGGCTGGAGACCCTGCATCTGCGTATGCCCAGACACAGTGAAAACGCCCTGAAACTCGCCCAGTGGCTCGAAAAACAATCCCAGGTTAGCTGGGTTAATTATCCCGGACTAAAATCGCACCCGGATTATGCCCTGGCTAAAAAATATCTGCCCGACGGACAGGGGGCCATCCTGGGCTTCGGGATAAAAGGCGGGAAACAGGCAGGTATCAAGTTTATCAATAATGTTAAGTTAGCAAGTCACCTCGCCAATATCGGTGACAGCAAGACACTGGTTATTCATCCGGCCAGCACGACACATCAGCAATTAAGCAGGGAGGAACAGCTTGCCGCCGGAGTGACGGAAGATTACGTTCGGGTCTCGGTGGGAACCGAACATATAGATGATATAATTGCAGATTTCCAGAATGCCTTGAAAGCCAGTCAGGAGTAAAAAAGATGTGGGAATATACGGATAAAGTCAAAGATCATTTTTTCAATCCCAAAAATGTCGGTCAAATAGAAAATCCCGACGGTGTCGGTGAAGTCGGCTCGTTGGCATGTGGCGATGCTCTGAGACTTACATTCAAGCTCGACAAGAACGGCAAAATCCAGGATGCGAAGTTCAAAACGTTCGGTTGTGCAAGTGCCATCGCTACATCGTCGGTACTGACCGAACTGATAAAAGGAAAGACTCTGGAAGAAGCCTCCAAAGTGACCAACAGGGACATCGCCGATTATCTCGGCGGCCTGCCGGAGCAAAAGATGCACTGCTCGGTTATGGGCCGGGAGGCCCTCGAGGCGGCAATTGAAAATTATCGAAGCGGCGGTAAAAAAAAGCACGAACTCGAAGGTAAAGTCGTCTGCACCTGTTTCGGCGTGACCGAGAAGGAAATAGAAAGAGTCATCCGCGAGAACGACCTGACAACCGTCGAGGAAGTTACGAACTACTGCAAGGCCGGCGGCGGATGTGGCGGATGCAAAGGTGAAATTGAAAAAATCATCGAAAAAATACAGGGCGAAAAGGCAAAAGAAAAACAGATCGCAGCACCTCAAAAAGCCGGCACATTAACGAATATTCAAAAAATTCAGTTGATACAGCAGACAATCAACGAGCAAATAAGGCCGGCTCTGCGCGCTCACGGTGGCAATATCGAACTGATTGATGTCGAAGGTAATAAAGTCATCGTGGCGTTTCGTGGGATGTGCGCTCAATGCAAGTTAGCGGAATTTACTATGAAAGACGTGGTTGAAGCCAGAATAAGGGAATTCGTTTCCCCGGAGCTTTTTGTTGAAGAGGACAAAGAATCGGCACAGCAGCCGCATAATCACATAACGTAGAATTCCGGGACAATGTGGAATAAAAATATTTAACCTGCGGTTTTATTGCAGGTTATGAAATAACCACTAATACAGGACAAAAAAAATGGAAACAGTATATTTCGATAACAATGCCACGACAAAAGTGGACGAACGAGTTTTCGAACAGATGAAACCGTTATTCTGTGAGCTTTACGGCAACCCGTCGAGCATGCACACCTTCGGGGGACAAATTGCTCGTAAAATCTCCCGGGCCAGAGAGCAGGTGGCCGGTCTGCTTGGCTGTGAGCCGGGCGAGATAATTTTCACAGGCGGCGGCACTGAAAGTGACAATGCCGCTATAAAAGGGGCACTGGCTGCGGCACCGAACCGACGCAAAGTAATTACCACCAGAGTTGAACATCCGGCAGTTTTGGCGGTTTGTCGGGATCTGGAAAATCACGGTTATACAATCGTGGAATTAAATGTAGATAAAAAAGGCCGCCTCGACCTGGGAGAATTGGATGAGCAGCTCGACGAAAATACAGCCTTAGTGACAGTCATGTACGCAAATAACGAGACCGGTGTCATATTTCCAATCGAACAAATCGCCGGATTGGTAACCGAAAGGGGGATAACATTCCATACCGATGCCGTCCAGGCGGTCGGCAAGATACCGCTGAACCTAAAGCAAAGTAATATCGATATGCTGAGTATCTCCGGCCATAAACTGCACGGGCCGAAGGGTGTGGGTGTTCTTTTTGTCCACAAGGGAACGCGGCTTTCCCCCTATATGTTGGGCGGTCATCAGGAAGCGGGAAGACGAGCCGGGACCGAAAATGTTCCGGGTATTGTCGGACTCGGAAAAGCGTGCGAGCTGGCATTGAATAATATCAAAGAAGAAAATGAAAAGGTAAAGCACCTTCGGGACAAACTTGAGCAGGCGATTATGAAAAATTGTCCCGATTGCCGTCTAAACGGTGACAAAGACAATCGCCTGCCGAATACGAGTAATATCAGCTTCGAATATATCGAAGGCGAGGCGATATTGTTAATGCTCGACCAATACGGCATTTGTGCCAGCAGCGGCTCGGCGTGCACGTCCGGCTCGCTGGAGCCGAGCCATGTATTACGGGCGATGGGCGTTCCATTTACCGCCGCACACGGCTCGATTCGATTCAGCCTGAGCAGATACAACACAGAAGATGAAGTGGATTATGTGACTGAAAAAATACCTCCGATTATCAACCGCCTGCGTGAGTTATCACCGTTCGTTGTGAAATGACAGTTGGATACCTGTTCGTAAATTAAACTTATGACACTGGATGAAAAATACAATTTGCTCCGGGAAATTATTAAGAGCCTTAATAAGGTTATAGTTGCCTATTCCGGCGGTGTTGACAGTACGTTCCTGCTAAAATCCGCCGTAGATACCCTTGGCGCCGAGAATGTTCTGGCCTGTATCGGGATGAGTCCGTCATTGGCAAAGTCACAATACAACCGGGCGATTGAATGTGCCGGATTAATAGGGGCGAAAATCGAGGAAGTCGAAGTAGGGGAAATCCGAGACTCCGAATATTCAGCGAATAATCCCGACCGCTGTTTCCACTGTAAGACGCATCTGTATTCCGTCCTCAAAGATATCACCAAGCGAAAAGGCTTTAGCGGTGTGGTTTGCGGCTCGAATTACGATGATATGGATGATTTTCGTCCAGGCAATAAGGCCGCCGATATATACGAGGTGCGATCTCCTTTGGTTGAAGCTAAAATTACAAAAAACGATATCCGCGAAATGAGCAGGAAATTAAATCTGCCCACGGCGGATATTCCCGCCTCGCCGTGCCTGGCTTCCAGAGTCACCTACGGCCTGGAAATAACCGAGCAGCGCCTCAAACAGATCGAGCAGGCGGAGGATTTTCTCAGAAGCCTGGGGCTTTCCGAATTCCGCGTTCGTCACCACGATACTATCGCTCGCATAGAAGTCAGACCCGAAGAGCTGCATATAGTGACATCGGAATCTAATCGTGATATAATAGTGGAGAAGCTAAAATCTATCGGCTTCAAATATGTCACGCTCGATTTGCAGGGCTTCCGCTCAGGCTCACTCAATGAAATGCTTTCGGAAAACCAAAAACAAGACAGTCTCTAAGAGCATCAATCCAATTTCAGCCGGTTAGGAGTTTGTGCCATTTACGGCCGTCGGATTCGATGAGTTTATCTGCGGCGGGGAAACTTTCCGCTCCTGCAGGATATAGATGCAAATCAGAACCATCCTTTTCCCACGATTCCATGATGGGTGTCAACAATCGCCACGCAGCTTCGATGGCATCCTGCCGGGTGAAGAGGGTCTGGTCTCCGAGCATACAATCCAAAAGCAGCCGTTCATAAGCTTCCGGAGCCTCGGTCCCGAAAAGCTCCTCGTAGCTGAAGTTCATTGTCAACGTGCTGATGCATGTTTTCGACCCGGGCCGCTTGGCCTGGAAGTTCAATACAATCCCTTCCCGGGGCTGGATGCGTAAGATAAGGACATTGGGCGGCATCTGATCCAGACCCATCGAAGAAAACATCGAGTGGGGGACACTTTTAAAGGTTATCGCTATTTCGGTATCTTTGGCGGCTAACCTTTTGCCGGAACGCAGGTAAAAAGGGACATCTTTCCATCGCCAGTTATCAATAAAAAGTTTCGCTGCTACAAAAGTTTCAGTTTTCGAGTCCGGCGAAACATCCGGCTCGGCCAAATAGCCCGACACTTTCTCGTTGTTAATCGAGCCATCGGCATATTGTCCCCGAACGACGGTTCTGTCTAATTCATCCGGCTTAAAAGGGCGGATCGAACGCAACAGCTTGATCTTTTCGTCGCGAATACAATCGGCTTCGAACGATGTAGGCGGCTCCATCGCAGCCAGTGTCAGCATCTGAAGCATGTGATTTTGAAACATGTCACGAAGTGCACCGCTTTTATCGTAATAATTCGCCCTATGCTCCACTCCGACCGTTTCGGTAATAGTAATCTGGATATGGTCGATATAGTTACGGTTCCAGATGGGTTCGAAAATCGCATTGGCAAAACGGAACATCAGAATATTCTGGACGGTTTCCTTGCCGAGATAATGGTCGATGCGATAGACCTGGGATTCGTCGAAACACAGGTGGATTTTTTCGCTCAACTCAAGCGAGCTTCGAAGGTCTCTGCCGAACGGCTTTTCGACCACCAGCTTTATATCCGACTTCAGGCCCGGCTTCATAGCACAGGATAATCCCGCCATGCCGAGCTGTTCGACGATTGTGCCGTACAAAAGGGGCGGGACGGACAGGTAATAAATCGTGCTCCCGTCAACGTGATGTTTTTTATTCAGTTGGTTGATTTTTGATGTAATTTCGGCATAAAGCGAGATATCACTGTAATCGCCTGTGACATAATACAGCCGGTCGGTAAATGTTTCCAGCTCCTTCGAAGATACATCGGGAGACTTTCGCCGTATAGCTAATTGCGCATCCTTCCTGAACTGCTCGTCCGAAAGCTTCGTTCTTCCCGCCCCTAACAGATAGAACCTTTCGCCGAGCAGGTCATGCCGGAACAGCCGGAACAAACTTATCAGTAACTTCCTGCGAACAAGGTCGCCGGAAGCCCCGAAAACAACAAGCCCGCTCGGTCCGGCGGTGGTCTCGGCACAAATAATTTCCTGCCGGCTTATGGACAGTCCAACTTCCTGCACAGTATTTATCCTGAAATGCCGCTAATCCTCGATCGGCTCGAACTCATCCTGGCCCGCTCCGCATTCCGGACATACCCAGTCTTCGGGTAAATCTTCGAAGGCAGTCCCTGGTTCTACTCCATTTTCAGGGTCGCCTTCGGCCGGATCGTAAACATAACCACACAAAAGACACTTGTATCTTTTCATATTTCTGACTCCTTTTATTCGAATTTTCACAAAAAAACACGGCAGATTATCTAAAACTTTTCGATCTCTGACTCGTTAAATAATTTTACGCTTACTGTTTTACACCCGCTTGCTGTTTATATCAAACTTATTCTCGGTTGTTGAGAAAAAGCCCCTCAGTATTTATCCAAATGATGCCACTCTGCATTTTCAAGCCAATTCCTGGGTCTGGAAATAAAATCAATGATATTTTCGAGCAAAAAGTAATGTTTTTCTTCCTCTTTTGCCAGCAGCTCAAATAACTTCTTTAATTCGGGCTTATCCACCTGAACGGATTTTTCCATATAAAACTGCCGGCTTTGTTTCTCAATTTCCTGTGCCTTACTGTAAAGTTCTGTTTGCTCCTGACTCGAAGCGAACTGCTCTTCCATGTCATTCATTCGCATAAAAATATTTTTTACATCATCGAGAATGTCCGTTTCCGTCATTTCATATCGGCCCTTATCAATTTGCTCAATGGCACGGTAATGCTTGACCTCCTCGTCAGCCATGATTTTCATAACCGCTTTGAGAGCGGCACTATTCGTTTGTGCTGCAATCCGGCGGTAAAAATTTTCCCCGTCCTTTTCCATCTGCATTGCATATTCTAAAATGTCCATTTTTTCCCCTCTATATGTCACGTCAATTTGTAGTTTATCTGCGAGAATTCCGGCCTATTTACCCAATGCCTGCTTTAGGTCCATAGCGTGCTCCTGCTCAACCGCCAGGATATTTCTTAACTGTTGAGCCAAAGCAAATTCCTTAAGCTGTTCGTTCACCGAGTTTACTGAGAATTCTAATGTGACGCAATTCCTCTGTGATAATCTCATCTATTTTGCTTTTGGCCGGTTCGGCAGGAGTAAAGTCCTTCAAACCGCTATAGAAAACGATGGAATCCTTTTCCTTTTCGATAGCCCTTTTTAAAACATCCGATACTCTTTCCTTACCGCTCAGCTCGTCAGACGGATTCGGCCTGATCCCGAAGACGGCAAGGCCGGCCATGACTTTTGCTTCCGGTAAGGTTTGCTCAGATTTGAAATCCTTTGCGTCAGGATTTAGCTCCGAATATTGTTTTTTCATACCGGCGAAAATTTTTTCATGCTTAAGCTCCCAGTCTGCCATTCTCAGAAATATTCTGCGTACGACAGGTTCATCGAAGATTTCCGATGCCCGTTTATAAAATCTGGCGCCGTTTTGCTCGATTTGCCCGGCGATTTCATATACTTCTAAAACATTCAACGTCACGTTCACGGTTCTGCCTTTTTCCTGCCGTAATTATTACAGGCTGTCGAGTTGTTTTTTCAGGATGGCTATATGACCTATTTCTTCTTTTATGATGTCTTCGACCTTGTCTTTACCTGCTCTGCGTGAGATGGCTTCTTTGATGCCGACGTAAAAAGCAATAGAGTCTCTTTCCAGACCGATAGCCATATCCAAGACCGCCTCCGGGGTATCTTTTCCGGCCAATTGCCCTGTAAGATCGGCATTGGGATCGAAAACATGGTCGTCTGCCATAACCTGCAAATACATCTGGGCTTCGCCGTCGGGATCGAAAACAAGAGGCTCGGCCTGCGTACCGGAAAGTCTCTTTCTCATCTCGGCAAAAGTCTTCTCATGTTTCACCTCCATCTCGGCAAGGTCAAGGAACAACTTATCGACCTGCGGGAACTTTTTCGCAGCATCACGGTAAAACTTCACCCCGTTTCGTTCAATCTGCTCGGCCATTTCAAAAACTTCGTCGGCGTTAAAAGGCATACCCATTAATTCTCCTTTCAGTTAAGAGCTTGCACAATTATTGGATTGTCCATATACAAAATCATTTCTTAAGTTCATTTAGCCGTGGCCTTGGCCCTGTCTTCCTGTGACATTGCCGCCAGCTTTTCCACTTCCTTGATGTCCAATTTCAAACCTTTGGCAACGCGTTTTCCATAATCTTTGTCCGCCTTATAGAATATCGCAGTCTGACGTAACTGTATCTGTTTCTGAGCACGGCATAGGTGACTTACAATATTGCCAATCAAGTGGTCGCGGTCCTCATCGGTCATTACGTCACGATAGAGATTGCCGGCCTGGACAAAATCGTCGTTCGGATGAGAAAATGCGTGACGTCCCGCATCCCCGGTTACCTCGAAGGGCGGCTCCGAAGATTTCGGGTCCGGCGCAGGTCCCCCGAAACTGTTGGGCCAGTAATTCGGACCGCCTCCGCCGTTATCGTCAACACGCATCGAAGCGTCTCTCTGGTAACTATTCTCGGATGCGCCTTTCGGCGAATTGACCGGGATAAGGTGATAGTTCGGTCCGAGACGATGTATGTGAGTGTCGTGGTACGAAAAGATTCGAGCCTGCAGCATCTTATCCGGCGAGGCAGCAATGCCCGGAACCAGATTGCCGGGACAAAAAGCGGCCTGTTCCACTTCGGCGAAATAGTTTTTGGGATTGCGATTTAAGGTCATTCGGCCCACCTCAATCAGAGGAAAATCGCCGTGAGGCCAAACCTTGGTGATATCGAAGATATCGAACCGGTAGTCTTTCGCCTGCTCGGCAGTCATAATCTGCACACACACCGTCCAGCTCGGATATTCGCCCCGTTCGATGGCATCGTGTAAATCTTTCGTGGCATGATTGGGTTCTTCTCCTGATATGCGGGTTGCTTCTTCCCTGGTCAGGTTCTTTATCCCCTGGTCGGTTTTTAGATGATATTGCACCCAGAAATACTGTCCCTTCTCGTTATACCATTTGAAGGTGTGGCTGCTGTAGCCGTTCATGTTCCGGTATGTAGCAGGGGTGCCCCTGTCGGAAAATAATATAGTAACCTGGTGAATTGACTCCGGAGTCAGTGAAAGGAAATCCCAAAACATATCCGGGTCCGGACAGTTTGTCGCCGGGTGACGTTTCTGGGTGTGGATAAAATCGGGAAATTTCAGAGGGTCACGGATGAAAAAAACCGGCGTATTATTCCCGACAAAATCGTAGTTGCCGTCCTCGGTATAAAACTTGACGGCGAAGCCGCGAGGATCGCGTGCGGCATCCGCCGAACCTCTTTCACCGCCTACCGTGGAAAATCGGGCAAAAACCTCTGTTTTTTTACCCACTTTGGAGAGGAATTTCGCCTTCGTGTATTTCGTTACATCCTGAGTTACCTCGAAATAACCTCCGGCCCCGGCGCCCTTGGCATGTACCACCCGCTCGGGTATTCTTTCACGGTCGAAGTGTGCTAATTTTTCCAGAAGATGGGCGTCCTGCATAAGGACCGGCCCACGCTCACCGGCAGTCATGGAATTCTGGTCGTCGCCGACCGGTATTCCGAAAGCGGTCGTTAACTTTTTCTTTTTACTCATCTTAAAAATCCCCCTTTCTTGACTAATGCGAATTTAAACCAAGACTTAAACTCAATAAAGGTAATTCTTACAATCATTCACCTGCGGCGGCCGGCGGCGTAAATACTCTTTGACCTAACTCACGATCGAGCATAAACATTCCCCCGGGAGCATTTTCCATCATTTTCAATTGCTGGACTTTTTCATCCGCCGAGGCTTCTTCCTCGACCTGCTCGTTGACAAACCACTGTAAAAAGCTGTTCGTCGCATGGTCTTTTTCAGCTATCGCCAAATCTACCAGGTCGTTTATCAGCCCCGTGACTTTTTGTTCGTGTTTGAAAACCGCCTCAAAAACAGCTAAAGGCGAATCCCATTTTGTCGGTGGACCTTCGATAACTTTTAATAAAACTCTGCCGCCGCGTTCGTTGATGTAATCGTATATCTTCATCGCGTGCATCATCTCTTCCTGCGCCTGCACTCTCATCCAGTTGGCAAAGCCGTTTAAGTTCAGGGACTTGAAATACGATTCCATCGACAGGTACAGATATGCCGAATACATCTCGGCATTTACCTGTGCGTTCAAAGCTTCTTCCATTTTTTTATTGATCATATATTACCCCTTCCACAATCCGTGAACGTTGCAGTACTCTCTGGCACTTACTGTAGCGGCTTCGATATTAAAGACGGCTTCCGCAGGCTTGCCCGGCTGGAGGAATTGCCTGTATGCCTTGCCGTCGGCCAATAGTTCGATCCACTCGATGTAATGCTTCTCTTCCATTGGATGAGGCACATCGCCGACCTTTACCTTGAAACCCCCGTCGATCTTCTCAATAACCGGCACATGTTTCTCCTTTCCGGTATCGGCGGTTTTTTCATCCAGAAGTTCCATCGGCTCGCCGCAACAAACCAGCTCTCCGGCGCCGCCGTGAAGCACTTCTACGATATTACCACATATATTACATTTATAAACTTGTAGTTTTTCCGCCATTTTATTCCCCTTTCTGATTTAATTCATTTGGTAATTTTAATCTCTTTATGTTTAGCCAAAATATTATCCGCCAGTTTATCTAATGCAACAAAATCATTTTCTTTCGGATGTCCTTTAACAACCACCGGCTCCAAAATTTCCGCCTTTAGATTCGGCATCAAAGCAGTCAACTGCTCGACCATTTTACCACCCCAGCCGAAAGAGCCGATAATTGAAGCGAATTTGATTTTAGGCCTCAAAGCGTTGGCTAAAAACGCGGCATAAGCGGCGCTGGGATGAGGCCCTGTTAACACGGTCGGTGAACCGATGACAACAGTTGCCGCATCTACCAAAGCTATCGCGAGCTTTCCGACATCCATAGTGGCAAGCTCAAACTGCTTGACGGTGATACCCCTTTGGATCAAGGCATCGACAAAATAGGATACCATTTTGGCAACACTTCCATGCATTGATACATAAGGGATGATTACCTCGTTCTTGACATTATCCGACGCCCAGTCTTTATAAGCATCGACAATAAATTCCGGCCGATTGTGTACCGGACCGTGACTGGGAGCAATGATTTCTATTTCTTTGCCGTCAAGCTTTGCGATATTGTCATTGACCTGTTTGCGAAACGGCATCATGATTTCGGCATAATATCGTTTCGCCGATTCATATACTGTTGCCTCGTCATCCACATAAAGACTGCTTGTTGCAAGGTGGGCGCCGAAGAAATCACACGAGAAAAATACCTTGTCCTCTTTCAGGTAAGTCCCGAAAGTTTCCGGCCAGTGAACCCAGGGAATATAAATAAATTCGAGAGTTTTATCTCCTAACGAGAGCATTTTACCGTCCTCTACGGCAATAAAACGATCCTCATTAATATCGAGCAGGTCGATCAGCATCTGTTTGCACTTTGGATTTGTCACGACCTTCGCATCCGGGAACATTAACAGGACTTCCGGCAGGCTCCCGGAATGGTCCTGCTCGCCGTGATGGCTAATGATATAATCTATCTTGTCAACGCCGCACTGAATAAGATTGTCAAGCAGAACACTCGTCTTGGCAGGATCGACGGTATCAATCAAAGCTGTTTTATTGCTGCCTTTAATCAGGTAAGAATTATAGCTGGTCCCGTCCGGCAACGGGATAAGCCTGTCAAAAAGTCTGGCATCCCAGTCGATAGCCCCAACCGCATAAACATTCGCATTAATCTTTCTCATCCTTCAATACCTTTCAAAGCTTCGATAGCTTCTTCATAGTTCGGTTCGTCTGTCAGCTCATCGACAATCTGGATATATCTTATTTTCCCTTTGGCATCCACGATAAATACGGCGCGCGCAAGCAGCCGTAGCTCTTTTATGAGAACGCCGAATGCCTCGCCGAATTCCGCCTTGCGATGATCCGAAAACGTCCGGACATTTTCAACTCCCGCCGCCCCGCACCATCGCTTCTGGGCGAACGGAAGGTCCATACTAATCGTCAGGACAACAATATTGTCTTTCAAGGCTTTGGCTTTTTCGTTGAACGTTTTTGTTTGAATGTCGCAAACACTCGTATCCAAAGAGGGAACGGATGAAATCAGACAGATCTTCCCGGCGAAAGATGACAGCCTGACTGGTGATAGGTCATTGGCGAGGACCTCGAAATCCGGAGCTGGATCACCGACTTTGACCGGATTGCCCGTTAAAGTCAGTGGATTGCCTTTCATTGTTACTACTTTTTTCTCTTCCATGACAAAGTCCTTTCTCCTTAACCGGGTGCGTGTTCCCTGGGTGCAGTCTTGTCAAAATATACAACACGAAACTGCTCCAGTAAAGAGTGTAATTTTTCTACATTGGTTAAATCCATTGTCCGCCCTGTTTTCATCGAATAAACCGGATACTTTTTCTTTTTATATTTTAGAAGTTCGTCGCTTCCAGTTCATAATAACTCAGCGGATGCGCACAGGCCGGGCAGATACTTGGCGGCTCAAGCCCTTCGTGCACGTAACCGCAGTTTCGGCAGACCCATCTGACCGGCTTATCACGCTTGAATACTTTGCCGTCGTTGATATTCCTGGCAAGAGCAAGATACCTCTGTTCATGTCGTTTCTCTGCAATAGCGATATTACGAAAAACTTCCGCTATTTCGGCAAATCCCTCTTTGTCCGCTACCTCGGCGAAGCCCGGATACATCTCAGTCGTCTCGTAATGTTCCCCGGCCGCTGCTGCTTTTAAATTATCGACCGTCTTACCTATAACGCCGGCGGGGAAAGATGCTGTAATTTCAACCTCTCCGCCTTTTAGAAATTTGAATTCACGCTTGGCGTGCTCTTTCTCCTGGTTGGCCGTCTCCTCGAAAATAGCCGCAATTTGCTCGTATCCTTCTTTTTTCGCCTGGCTGGCGAAATATGAGTATCGATTCCTTGCCTGCGATTCACCGGCAAATGCCGCTAATAAATTCTTTTCCGTCTGAGTTCCTTTTAGTTCCATCTGTTACCTCTCTTTCTTCAAGTATTAACCATACTATTATTCTATTTGCACAAATCACACAGCCCTTCGATATAGACAGTTTTCCGCAGCACTTTGAACTTTCTATCAATATACGCGGGCAGCTTGATGTCGTCAAATGGCTTATGATGAAAATCGATAATTCTTCTGCATTTTATACACTTAAAATGCTGATGTTCCGTATCCCCGGCGTCGTAACGCCTGGCATCGCCCGAGCCTTCCACTGCAAAGGCAGCACCTATCTCATTGAGGGTCAGGAGCGTTCTGTTGACCGTATCCAGCGATATACTCGGGAATTTCTTCCTCAGTTTCCTGTGCAGCATCTCCGCCGAAGGATGTTCCTGGCTCCTGAGCAGCTCCCGGTAAACGGCTATCCTCTGGGGCGTAACTTTCAGGTTGGCCTGCCTGCATCGGTTCGCAAACCATTCGATTTTCCTGTCCAGATATTTACTGCTGATTTTGCCTTTTATCTTTTTCATAGCTGCTACTATATAGGAGTAATTCCTATTTGTCAATTACCTTTTTTAAAATATTTTTCAACCAGTAACCGTCTGGAATATAACGACCTACGTAACGAAGTTTGAAAGAGTTCAGTTTTTCTTCTTAAATCCGATATTGCTGTTTGATAAGTAAACTGTCGAATCTGATCTCAATGGCAAACTGGTGCTGCATTCCTTCGGCAGGGCAGCGGTAAATATGACAAATATATGACTTTATATAATCCCGGCTTTAGATACGAAGCAGGCACTCCGGCAAGGGCTGCTTCTTCGCAAACATGGGCCGGTGGTATGCCTTCGTCCTTCGGCTCGAGCTCAACCGCTAATTACACATACTCTATCTATGCCAATTATACGCCGGACCAGCAGGACCAGTCCCCCGACTTAATCGGTAATCCTTATATGTTCACCGGCAGAAGATTCGACCTCGAAATCCTTCGACTCCGCTCAAGGACGGGCAGTTCTGTAATACTATATAATCCCCGAGAGTTTATCCGAATGATCGGGTCGTCATGAGGACGAGCGAAAAGTTCGAGGGCGAGGCGGCAGGGACAAAATCCCCGCAGGTGTAGTTGAAACTACATCGAGGACGATTTTGTTCCGACAACGAAGGCATCGGGCTTTGCAGCCGGCCGCAATAGAACTGATTATTTGGATAAGCTCTTTGGCCGGTTCCTGCAGACAGACCCCATCGGCTACTCCGACGGCATCAATTGGTACAACTACTGTAGAAATAATCCGGTAGGACGGTTGGATCCCTTTGGACTTCTTAGTGAGGGTTGGTGGACTGCAGATATTACAGGTTATGTTTATATCCCAGAAACTGATAATCTTTGGGGCATCACAGGAACTTTAAATATGGATGATCTCTGCGGCTGGCTAATGTGCAACCCAAGTGATGTTACTCCGCTCATTACAAGCGATGGTCTTCCTTTTTGGATTGTTAATGACACTTATGTAGATGATTATGTAGCAGCATATGATAATGAAGTATTGATGGAACCTACACCACTTGGATCAGAATTGCTGCCGGATTTATATCCATCTACTTCCACTGCAGAGGAAGTACAAAGACCTCCTATAAGAACGCCTGAAAAGCCCGCAAGGACTTCAAGACCTTCTATGAGAAGTGCCATTGCAATAGTCGGCACTAGGGTTGGTATCGCTTGTGGAGATGGACCATGGCCTGTTCTTGACGCAGTTGTAATTGGTTGGACGGCATATGAGGGAATTAGATGGGTTGATAGATTAGTAGTAGGGATAAGGGGTACGGGAGAAGTAATACCTGGATCAGTAGAAAGGATAAACAAACCTGGACATGGCGGAAAAAAGTGCCATTATCATTGGTTAGAAAGACACACTGATCCGAAAACAGGCAGGACGAGAATAATACGACGTTCGGGCCCATATCCACCACCGGGTAGTATGATTAATCCTATAGATATTGGGTGGTTTCCACTCCGACCACCATTACGAATACGACCTGCGCTTCCAGAACTACCAGAGTCTTAATTTAATTGGAGAAGTTTTATGTAACTTGTTATGCTTACCGATATTATCTTTGAAATTATGCTTTTTGAATAAACTTGCTATGCTGATGAAAAGGTGAAAATTACTTCTGTTGAATTTAGTGCAGGAACAAAGATTTTTTTATAAATGATAAGATGCGAGATTAAAAAAATATCCAAGAGATTGGATTTGAACACAATAGCCGAAATCGTTAACATGATAGAATACGAAATCATAGGCCTTGGACTTTAGAAACACATTAATTTAAAAAACAGATGAGTAAAGTGGTGTAGAATTTTGTATGTCTTTATCTGACGTAACCGCAAGGTATTTTTCTATCTTCGGGACAATGTTATTGCAATTATAAGGGAAAAAATATGAAAATACGTGAAGCTGATGATGAAAATTCTATTCGAGCACTATTAGATTACCTGAATGTATGTCACGATGGATTTATACGCCGGATTAGTTTCATCAAAGACAGAGAATACTGGGATGAAGATGGAGGTATTGCATATCCTTCTGACGAGAATGGGTATAATATAATCTGTGACATTGAAATGGACTTGTTACTGAATAGCTATATCGGCGCATCGCGCCTTCAAGTCGTGTTGCTAATCTTCGAAAAAGTAATGCACTTTCGTTTTTTCCAGGAAAATTCTTTCGACTATTCGGAGATATACGAGGTCACTTTTAATCGGGTAAGCAATGGAACTTTTGATTTTTCGTTTTGTGAACCTTCAAAAAATATGATGTTGACATTGAACTGCTCGAAGGTAATATGCAAAGAGTATGTTGAATCCGAAATATAAAAAATAATGCTGTATTCGGATTTTCAATTTTATACTTAATTCTGGGGACACCTCAGAAATCTGGGGAAAATCTGGGGACACCTTACTCATTTCTTTGTTACACGGCGAGCCGGAACTTTTTACCTTAGACAACCACGACCCTCGCGGCGGTTGTGTCCTTCTCAATGACGGCACCGTCAAGTTCATCCGCACCGAAGAAGAACTACAAAAATTAAAATGGAAGTGACGTAAGTTAACTTGCAACAGACGGCCAATATATAAAAAAAGAATTAAATTCTAAATTCGAATATCGAAACTCGAAACAAATTAAAAATTCTAATGATCCAAATGTCAAACATCTAAAAAACGTTGCTATGTGCTCGTTTTGAAGATTTGAGTTTTAGTAATTCGGGATTGTTTAGTGTTTTGGATTTAGTGCTTAGAGCTTCTTATAAAATCCTTTATAAGCATGACGGCACGGTCAAGTTCATTAGAACCCATGTCCTGAGCGTAGTCGAAGGAGAAGAAGAATTCCACGCCCTAAAATGGAAGTAACAAAGGTTAGCGTATAGCGTATAGTAGGTAGCGTAAAAACCTACGGACGCGCAAAGAGCATTTGATTAATAGATTACTATAGAAGCAAAATTATGCCATACTATGTAGTGTATAGTATGATTATAAAATAAGCCGTAACAAAAATGAACTCAACAACCTCCGCTGGAAACCTGCCCCATAGGGGTAACAAAAAGGCAGAATATAGAACACAGGACACAGATCACAGATGCAGGAGACAGCAAAGAATTGACGACATACAACCAAAACACAGAGCGGAAATTAACGTCACCCCGAGCTTGCCCCTTAGGGGCGAAATCGAGGGGTCTAATAAAACAGCCCGC
>Ga0315543_1000667_pt1 | contig 40627 bp, 19 predicted proteins | sample SalMarSW160210MG_2_FD_203098 | JGI IMG/M metagenome (GOLD analysis project Ga0315543, IMG submission 203098) | Salt marsh sediment microbial communities from the Plum Island Ecosystem LTER, Massachusetts, United States - Salt Marsh Sediment SW1601-210 ...
TTGACGACAACATTGGACTCACCCATGTAAGGAGATAAATCCACCTGCGTCCTCCGCCAGTCTGCCCAGTTACCCGAATCCCGGTAAATCTCCCTCCAGCTCTGCCCCCCATCAATGGAAAGATAGATGAATCCCCAATAGCCCGGCTTGTGATGCCAGAAGGAAAGTTGCGGGCTGGTGACATGGGTCAAGTCTATCGTTCCCCTCAGCACAAGCTGCGTGGACATGTCTGCGCGACCCATGGGCGGTCTGAACCAGCAATGGGGACTATCGTGGCCGTCGGTGGCAATCCTCTCCCAGGAGGAAGCTATCCACTCGCTATCACTGTCGGAGGTCTCGGCGTCGTCCGAGAATGGGAATGCAGTGGTGGCGGTGTTCTCGGATACCTCGACGTCGTCTATGTACCACCCGTCGAAGACCCCTGAGGCATCGGTTACTATTCGGAATCGCACGTGCATCTCGGTGTTGGCGTAGGGACTGAGGTCCACCTCCTCCTTGAACCATCTTCCAGCGGAGTTGCCGGTAATGAAGAACAGACACTGCCAACTTGCACCGGCATCTTTGGATGCCTCTACGTATCCGTAATCCTTCCCCTCTTCCAGGTTGTACCGATTCCAGAAGGACAACAGGGGACGGTCCGAGCCGGTAAGGTCAATAGACGTGGTCAGCGAGCGGTCCATGTTGTTCTGGTAAGATTTGCCGGGACTGTCAGCCCAGGAGTAACTACCGCTGTGGCTGGCGGCATCGGTCAAACCCCAGGGCGTGTCGTTGCCCCATGTGTCCCCGGACTCCATGTCATCCGTGAACGGGAAGGTATGCACTTCGGAACCGAGGAGCGTGCTTCCCCCCTGAATATTGCTCCCCTGCAAATTCCACAGCCCTTCCGTGTCAACGACGTAAATGCGATAGTAGTACCACGTCCAGGAGTATATCAGCTCGTTATCCGTGTAGGTCGTCGTGGCCTGGTCCGTGACGGAGGCAATCTCCTCCGCGTTTTTCATGTCAGAATAGAAGCTGCGGTATATCCTGTAGCTCGCAAAATCGGAATCCGGGTTCTCGTCCCAGGTGAGGGTCATGCTGTGCTCGCCGATGTCTGAAAGAGGCTCGAGATAAACGTTCTGCGGTGCGTCGCTTATAAGTACGTCGTCAAGGGACCACCCATTCGAATTGGGCATGGCGAATTTGACGGCAACAAAGGGCTGACCCATGTAAGCAGACAAATCCAACTGGACCCTCTGCCAGTCTGCCCAGTTACCCGAATCCCGGTAAATCTCCGTCCAGTTCTGCCCTCCATCAGTGGAAAGATAGATGAATCCCCAATAGCCCGGCTTGTGGTGCCAGAAGGAAAGTTGTGGGTTGATGGCATCGCTGAAGTCTATCGTTCCCCGCAGCGCAAGCTCCGTGGACATGTCTGCGCGACCCATGTACGGTCTGAACCAGCAACGGGGGCTATTGTGGCCATCGGTGGCAATCCTCTCCCAGGAGGAAGCTATCCACTTGTCGTCGCTGGCAGAAGTCTCAGCGTTGTCCGAGAATGGGAATGGGGTGGAGGCGAGGTTGTCGGACATCTCGACGTCATCTATGTACCAACCGTCGAATCTCCCCGAGGCATCCGTAACTATCCGAAACCGCACCCGGATCTGCCCGTAGGCGTAAGGACCGAGGTCTATCTCCTCCTTAAACCATCTCCCGACGGAGTTGCCGGTAACGAAGAACAGACACTGCCAACTTGCACCGTCATCTTTGGATACCTCGACATACCCATAATCCTTCCCGTCTTCCAGATTGTAACGATGCCAGAAGGACAACAGCGGACGGTTGCAAACGCCAAGGTCAACGCTCGTGGTCAGGGAGCGGTCCAGGTTGTTCTCGTAGGATGTCCCGGGGCTGTCCGTCCAGGAGTAACTGCTGCTGTGGCTGGCGGTATCAGTCAGACCCCATGGCGTGTCGTTGCCCCATGCGTCTCCGGACTCCATGTCATCCGTGAACGGGCAACCATGGACAACGGCGCCAAGCAAGGTTTTAGCCCCCTGAATGTTGCTCCCCTGCAGATTCCAGAGCCCTTCCGTGTCCACGACGTAAATGCGATAGTAGTAGAACCTCGCGGCATATATCAGGTCAGTGTCCGTGTAAGTCGTCGTCGCCTGGTCCGTGACGGAGGCAATCTCCTCCGCGTTTTTCATGTCAGAATAGAAACTGCGATATATCCTGTAGCTGGCAAAATCGGAATCGGCGTTCTCAGCCCAGGTGAGGGTCATGCTGTGCTCGCCGATGTCTGATAGAGGCTCGAGATAGACGTTCTCCGGCGCGTCGCTTATAACGACATCGTCAATGTACCACCCATTCGAGTTTGCCATGGCGAATTTAACGACAACGTTGGACTCGCCTGTGTAAGGAAATAGGTTCAACTGCGTCCTCCGCCAGTCTGCCCAGTTACCCGAATCCCGGTAAATCTCCGTCCAGTTCTGCCCCCCATCAATGGAAATATATACGAACCCCCAATAGCCCGGCTTGTGATGCCAGAAGGAAAGTTGTGCGTTGCTAGCCGCGCCGAAGTCCATCGTTCCCCTCAGCACAAGCTGCGTGGACACGTCTGCGCGACCCATGGGCGGTCTGAACCAGCAATGGGGGCTGTCGTGGCCATCGGTGGCTATCCTCTGCCAGGAAGAAGCTATCCACTTGCTGTCGCTGGCAGACGTCTCCGCGTCGTCCGAGAATGGGAAGCCGGTTGTCGCGTCGTTCTCGGATACCTCAACGTCATCAATATACCAGCCGTCGAACACTCCGGAACCATTGGTGACTATCCGAAACCGGACGAGAACCTCCTTGTCGGCATAAGGGCTGAGGTCTATCCCCGCCTGAAACCACTTTGCGGCGGAGTTCCCGGTAACGAAAAACAGACAGTCCCAATGCGCGCCGGCATCTTTGGATACCTCGACATACCCGTAATCCTTCCCATCTTCCAGATTGTAGCGATGCCAGAAGGACAAGAACGGACGGTTGCCGCCTAAAAGGTTGATCGAGACTGTCGCCTTCTTGTCCACGCTGTTTTCGTACGCGCCTACGGGGCTGTCCGCGAGGGAGTTTGCGCCCCCGTGAACCTGGTTGGTCGTCAAGCCCCACGGTGAGTCCAGCGTCCAGTCCGGAGCACCGCTCTCGAAATCTTCACTAAAGAACGCGGCACCGAAGACGTGTCCCCCGCAGCAGAAAATGGTAACAGCAGCCAACAACCCACACAGCACACACACATGCATTCTCATGCTTTTCCTCCTTGGTGACTTTCGAAACTAAGACGATCAACTATACCGCATAAGTGCGACAAAGACAACAATAAAGAAGCGTTTGCGGTTCCCCTTGGATAGGCTGGCGGTTTCCGCACAGCTTAAGGTGAGCGCTGGAGCGATTTTTTCCGTGGCCCTTTCCCGATCCATTTTCTGAGGATCGCCACGTTCGGACTGACTTTCTTGCCGCAGACCAAGCCCGTTCGGTAGATGTCGCTGCCGGAGTAGTTCCACCAGTTCCAGCCCATGCCGAACCTCTCGAAGAGGGCGAGATAGTCATTCAGCCAGGTTGCGTAATCTCCGTCCGGCGAGATTTGCGAGACGCCGAATTCGCCGCAGTGGACGGGAACGCGGTGGCGGATCCCGAAGAGGATAGCCTGAAGCCACGGGTCAATCTGGCTTTGCTCGTAGCTCCTTTTGTATCCGGGATAGTATTCGTCGTAGGCATACCCCCAATGCTTGCCGTAGTGATGGAAGCTGTAAATGGTATTGGCATCGCCCGTCGGTTTCATCCACCAGCACCAGAAAGGCTGCGCCCAGCCATCCCCTCCCTCGATGACGATGGTGTGCTTTTTGTCAACCGAGCGCACAATCGTCGTCAGCTCCCTGATGATATTGTTCCAATCGTCGGCCTCCATGTAGGCGGGCTCGTTGAAGAAATCGTATGAGATGGCGTCGGCGGGAAGGTGCTTGTACCGCTCGGCAATCCGCCGCCACAGCTTGTAAGCTCGCTTCCGGGTCTCCGGACGTTTGCGCCAATAGGCGGAGCTGTTGCGGACGCGGTTATCAGTATCACGCTGCGGCGAGTCCTCATTGAAGAAGTACGTCAACATCATCATCATGCCGTTTTCGTTGCATTTCCTCACGAGCTCGTCGAGCCGCTTCCAGGCTTTTTCGTTCTGAACAATCGGTCCGCCCAACCATTTGCAGAGCGGGATGTCCCACCGGGCGTGAAACGCGAATGCGTAGCGACAGTGGTCAGACCCCCATTCCGCCATGTCGCGGAACATCTGGTCTTCCGTGACGCCGCAGCGCGTATTGGAGGAACTGTCCATTTTGCCGAAAAGCTCGCCGATGCCCTTCATCACTTTCGAGCGGTTAACAGGCGGCGCCCGAAAGTGCAGCAGACGCCCACGGGCTGTGCGATACGGGGCGTACTTCGAGGCGTAGCTCGTGCTCGTCACGGAAGGCGCCGGAAGCCCCGGATAGTCGTATTTCAGTGCATACGAGAGGAGCATCGGCAGCGGCGAGAGGAACAGCGGGTCTGTGTGACAAAAATCTTCGGTGACAAGGTAGTTATATCTGAGCCAGAAATCTCCGACGAGGTTGTCGGTTTCGCGCTTCGAGAGTTCTGACACAGAAACCGGATACGCCAGAAGTGCGCGAGACCAAAAGCGGCAGTCGTCGTCGCTGAGCCGCTTCTGCCCCGAAAAGCGTGCGATGATTGCGCGTCCCACAGAATCCTTGAAGTCCAGCCGCACGCCCCACCGGCCGAGGGCGTTCCTATCCCAGGAAATGGAAAGGGGGCGTTTCTCCAGAACGAGAAGAACCGATGGCGTGTCGTTCCCGCCGCTCTCGAGCAAGACCCAGTTCTCGGACAGTTCCTTGCAGTCCAGCCCTGGCGGGACGCGGTGACCTTCCTTCGTGGGGAGATGGAGAAGTTTTCCACCAGAGACGAGTAGCAATCCCAGCGGGTTGCGATAGCCTTTCAATTTCCAGCCCCAGAGAGAAAGGGACTTTTCTCTCGTTGAGAGCACGACTCCGGGCGACAGGGCGCTCGCCAGCACTCTATACCGCCGGTTCGCCTCCCCGTCGGGGAAGCTGATCTCGTCCACGTAGCGGAGCGGTCCGGGCGTCTCCGCGATGCTCGGCACGTGCCCCTTGAGCGCAAGCAGAAGCGGCCCAGAGGTGATTCCGCCGAGGTTGTCGTGATTGTAAACCTGAAGAGCGATGAGATTGCTCTCCCCGAAGCGGAGCAGCTCCGTGGGGATCACATGTACCGACCGGGAGGGAGAATTCAAAGCGTCTTCTCTCGGAACCTTTTGCCCGTTGACGAAAATTTGCAGCCAGTTCTTGACCTGGCCGATCTTCAGGATGACCGTTTGCCCGGACCACGACGCGGGCACGAAAACGCTTTTTCTGTACCAGGCATAACCGTTGTATGGTTTGTCGCCGGTGCGGCGGTCGCCAAGCCTGTAAGGGCAATCCGATGGGCTGTTGTCGTTGACCTCCTGCACACCCTGCCACTCCCAGGCGCGCGGGGCATAGATGCGCCGCCAGTTCCCTTCAAGCTTCTCCTGGCTATGCCACGCTTTCTTCTCGCCCACGTTGTCTGGGTCGGTGCAAAAGTCCCAGAGCCCAGAAAGGTCCAGGCAGGCGAGGCTATCCGGGCTTATGTTGAACTCCCACCGGGCGGGGTCATGCCCTATCAGCTCGCGAGCGTTCAGCCAGCCGAAGCGGTCCTTCGGGAAATCGTCCAGTTTACCAACCGGGTTCCCCCACGCCGCCGAGAGCTTTTCTTCGAGACGAGCGGCGTCTTGCTGAGCGCGCTTCAGCGATTTGAAGACGCTCGCGTAATCGAGCAGGCCATGGTTCCTCCGGGCCGAAGAAAGCATCCGGTTCAGTTCTGCAAGGTCCTGGGTGAGCTCGGGCAGGGAGACTTTCTGGCTCGACATGATCGCCAGACAGTTTTCGAGATGAAGAAGGTCCCGTTCCGCTCTGTAAATCTCGATGGCGCCTTCCACCGCTGCCTCGGCAGAGGCGAGCAGGTCACCCGCGCTCCTTGCCGCGTCTATGGCGTGGGGGAAATCTCCTGTCTTCTGCGCGGGGACAGCTTCCCCCTCGAGAATCTTTCTGGCATTCGCCATCAATGGCTTGATAACCCTTTCGGTTCGGCTGCGGAGAGTCGAACCGGAAAAGCTCAATATCTCCTCCGCGGGCGACAACCTCCGCACAAGAAAAAGGCTCTGGTCATTGAGCTTCTGGATTCGCGCGAGGCCCTTTGCGATGAAGGTTCTTCCTTTCTCCTCGTCGTTGTAGGTCATCAGGAGGCCGTTGTGTGCTCGGTGAAAGGCGCCCGTGCTGGGACTTGCGGTCATCGGCCTTGCGGTCGGCTTTTTCGACGACCCCGGAATCTCCCAGTCCACCCCCGTTGCGAAGGGAAATCGCTTTCCGTTCCGCGAAACGACCTCTCCCTCCGCGACGATTTTTCCATTGGACTCAACGAGGATTGTCACCTCGTCCGCGCCGCGAATGAAGCGGGCCAAATCGTGATCTTCGATTATTCCCGACGTGTGGTCTTCTTCAACGATCTTCCCATTGACCGTCAGCTTGTAGAACCTCTCGCCCCAGATAACGATCCAGCCGGACTCAGCTTTGGCAGGGAGGTGCAGGACCTTCCGGTAGCTCCGGCCTCCGGTGAGGGCGAGTCCCTTCCAATCGTTTTTGAAGTACCACTTGTCGGCGCCGCGCTCCCACCAGAGCTTCTTCTCCGCAGCCGAGGAGTTGACTCCGATACATCCGGTCAGCACGACAAAGCCGATAAGCCACAACGCGAAAGCTCGTTTCACAAATCCCTCCTTGCGCCTATTCTTGGTTATGAATCCCTCATCCACCCGCTTCCGGATTTCAAGTTTGCCCTTTTTGGAAAACATAGTCGGCGCCTCAAGGCGAGTCAACTAACATTTTTGCCTTCGCAGGGCGGTGGGTTGGTTGCGGGAGGAAGAACCTTCTCTGTGGCGTGGAATCCCGGTGAGCCTTTCGATAACCCGTTGGTGCACGTGTCTGCTTACGCTATTTGGCATTGATTAGTGCAAAGGCAGGGGATAGACACGCAGGCGCTTTAGCATGTTCCGGGCTTACCGGGCACGAACTGCGAAGTAGCAAACTTTTTCAAAAAATGGCCTTGACAGCGAACAAAGCCGTGCTATTATAAGTATAATATTAAATGATTGATAGAAAGGAGAATCTATGGGACGCACGAAAGAAAAATTGCTGACCAATCTGGAATTGAAGCTGATGAACATCGTCTGGAAGCGGGGGAAGGCCACGGTGAAGGATGTCAAGAATGCCTTGCCGAAACGGAAGCCCCTCGCCTACTCGACGGTGCTGACGGTGATGCGGATTCTGGAGAGGAAAGGATTCGTTCGTCACGAGACCGACAACAGAACGTATGTCTATTATCCTATCGTCTCACGGGACGAGGTCGTACAGTCAATGTTACGCAATACAGCGAATCGGCTCTTCGATGGCTCGGCGGAGCTTCTGATGGTCAACATCCTCCAAAAGGAGGAGTTGAACCTGGAGGAACTTAGGCGATTGAAGCAGCTAATTTCGGTCAAGGAAAAGGAGGCAAGAAAATGAGCGAGCTGATACGTTTCGGGGAATCGGTTTTTCCTTATCTGGTGAATGCGGTTTGGAAAGGGACGGCGCTGATGGTGATCGTCTTCGCAGTGGCGAGGATTCTTGGCAGAAGGCGCCTGGTGGCGCGGTACTGGGTGTGGGTGTACTGTATGGTGGGACTTCTCCTTCTGCCGGTGACTTCCCTCATTGCGAGAGGCCACCGGCTCGCCCTTCTGCCTGCCAGGGAGCGCGCGACGGTGGGTCGGGTTTTGAGTTGGTCGAAACCGCCGTCGGGCTTGATTGATCCTTTGCCCGCTGGAAAACTGACGGATCGCGTGACCCCGTCCCAAGCGGCCACGACGTTGCCGTTGGCAGAGAAGGCTGCAAGCGAAGCTCAAACATCAAGCATGGCTCCACATTCACGAGCGCAACTGCCGCCGGACCAAGCGCTTTCAAAAGGAGATTCGGCATTACCCTGGCAAGGTTGGATCAGCCTTGCGTGGCTCGCGGGGTGCGCGGTTTTCTTATCGAGACTACTTTTCGCAGGGATATGCGTTGTCCGGCTTCGCCGGTCATCTTCACCAATTGGGGATTCCTCGATCTCAGAGCTGTTCGAGGCGGCGAAGAAATCGGCTGGCGTTCGGACAAGAGCGAAACTTCGCACAGGCAAAAACGTATCCTCTCCGGTGTTCGTCGGAATGGCCCGCCCGACCATCCTTCTGCCGGAGTCTCTTGTGCGGGAGATGCCGCTGGAGCAACTCCGCCCGATTCTTCTGCACGAACTCGCCCACATTCGGTGGGGAGATTACGCCGTCAACATTCTCCAGCGGATTGCCGAGGCGGTTTTCTTTTTCCATCCGCTTGTGTGGTTGGTCAACCGCCGGCTGCGTTCGCTCCGGGAGGAAATCTGCGACAACTGGGTTGTTGACTGGTCTCGGGACGGAGTGCTTTACGCAAAAGCCCTGACAGAGCTCGCCGGAAGAAGCATCTGCCCACGACCAAGCCGGCTTGCGACGCTCGGTCTTTTCAGTCACTGCCCCCGCATCCGAAGGCGCATAGAGCGCATCCTCTCCTCCGAGAAGCGCCCTGCGGTCACCTTTGGGCTGAAGACCGCTGTGGGGCTGCTTTCGATTTCCCTGGCGATGGTCGGTTTCCTGTCCGTGACGTCCTTGTCTGCCCGGGCGGTGGAACGAACAGAGAAGGTAGCGATGAAAAAAGCAGAGTCACCGCCCCTCGCCATCGCAGCCGAAGAGGAGGCGAAGCCAGCCGCGGCGACGAAGTTCGGCAAGAAGGCGGTTGTGTCGGCTGATGGCTCCGGCGATACCCGCTCGGTCCAGGAAGCGATTGATGGCGTGGACGAGAACGGGACGGTCTCCATCAAGCCGGGGACCTATCGCGAGCTGCTCACCATTTCAAAGGCTGTAACGGTAGAAGGAGCGGGGCGGGACGTTACGCTTATCGAGGCGACAGGCGAAAAGAAAGGAGACCGCTGGGTCGCTGTCAGCATCCAGTCGTGCAAGGATGTCAGCTTGAAAGGACTGACGATCGCGTCCGGAACAAGAATTAGCGAGCAATCGGGTCTTGTTCTCGTGGCCGCGCAGGACGCTGACGTATCCGTGGAGGAGTGCAGTCTCCTGTGGGCACAGTATGGGATAGCGGTCTCCAGCAATTCCAATGCCCGCATAGAGAAATGTCTTGTGGCGGGCATCTGGGGAACGGGGATTGCCATCGGCCGCGACGCTTCCGCGACCGTGACCAATTGCGAAGTCAGGAATTGCTACCATCGGTGCATCACCGTTCGCAGCGACGGCGATGTCAGGATCGAGAACAACCTCATCTCGGGCAGCGCCTGGCACGGCATCCGATACGACCATTGCTCGCCGACAATCATGGGTAACGTCCTCAACAACCATGCGCGCTTCGGCATTTACGCCAGCGGCAGCGGCGAAGCTAAGATCATCAACAACTTGTTTTTGCGGAATGACATGTCCGGCGTTTCGACTTGGGGCCGCACAAATCCTCTCGTCAGAAACAACACCTTCGTGGAGAACAAGAGGGGCGGGTTGGAGATGGACGTTACGACCCGACCGGTTGTGGAGAACAACATCTTCTTTGGCGAGGAGACGGCGGCGAGTCGTTTCTACACAAGCAGCTCACGGCAGTCCGCCGATTCCAGCCCTCCGCCGGAGCTTTCCCACAACCTCCTCTGCAAGAACAAGAATGAAACTCCGCCACCACCACGGCCAAAGGAAGAGATCATCGCCGAATACAAGGCGCAACTGGCCCAATTGGAACTGGAATTGGCCGATATGAAGACAAAGTACACCGACGCTCATCCGGAGGTCGCGGCCAAGAAAAGACAGATCGAAATGCTTAAGTCAATCCTGAAAAGAACGGAGGAAGCAGCCGCCTACAAGCCCCCGGAATTGTCCTTCTCGGAAACGGCGCTGCGGGACGATCCCCTCTTCGTGGATGCCAACGCGGACAACTACAATTTACGTCCGGATTCTCCTGCGCGCGGCGCCGGAAAGGATGGCGCGGACATCGGAGCAAAACTGACCATCTCGGTCAAATTGCAGTACCCAATCACGCCCGAAGAAAAGCTGATTATTCCCGATAGCGACTCACGGGATTTCAAACTCTGGAAGAAAGGTACCGCATCGCCGCCGGTCCGAGGTGCTGAGCGGAAACCGGCAGTTGCTGCGGCGCCGACCGCCGAAGCAGCCGCCCCTGCGGGCCCGCCGTTGGAGGAGCTTCCCGGGAAGTTGATCTTCGAGGGGACCTACAACCACCGCAGCCGGGCACGCCCCTACGGCACCAGCAAGCAGTGGATTAAACAGCGCGAAGATGGCGCCACAACGGCCGTAACCGAACTCCGCTCCACGACCTATATCGCCTCCGGCAGCAACGATCACCGGCTCACAGAGTACAAATTGGTCTCGAAGGAGAGGGGAGGTTTCGAATGGGTCCTGACGTTTCAGGAAGGGAAGGTCACGACCACAAAGAGGACTCCGGGCAAAGAGGATGAGGTGAGTGAGATTTCCGTCCCGGAGGGATTCCTGTTCGACCCCAACTCCCGGCCGGACCCGTATTGCGCTGCCCACATCCTCCTGAGAGGATTTGCGCTGAAGGAAGGGGAAGCCAAGGAGGTCAACGCCTACGACTGGGATAATTCAGGCAAAGGCATGGCGACCTATACGTTCAAAATTGAAAACACGGGAAAACAGGAGGTCACTGTCCCTGCGGGGACGTTCGAGGCAAACCATCTTGTTTTGACGCAGCTTTCCACCGGCGACACCTGGTACAAGAAGCGGGCGGGGCACGTGACCGATTTCTGGGTTCTGGACAACGAAGTCATCGTCAGAATACTCAGACATAGGGAGCCCTATGAGCTCCTGCTTGCGAACTACAAGACTCCCTCGCCATTGCTTGGGCTCAAAGAGCGAGCGGAAGCTTCCATCCCCCCGGAGTCCGACGTGACAAAACCGATCTGGGCTATCCGGTACGCGGACGAGGTTTACTGCGTCGCGTTTACGCCGGATGGAAAAGGGATTCTGGCCGGGAGCGCCGACGGAACATTGAAACTTTGGGACGTGGAAAGCGGCGAAGAGATTCGGGCGTACCCGGGCCATGCCGGGAAGGTCGCTTCGGTGGTCTTTTCCTCTGACGGCAACCAGATCGTCACGGGAAGCTGGGACATGACGGCCAAGTTGTGGGACGCGGCAACTGCTGAGGTGATTCGCACGTTCTCCGGGCATACGGACTGCGTGGAGCAGGCGGACCTTTCGCCGGATCGAACGAAGGTCGCCACGGCCAGTTGGGACGGGACCGCTAAGCTGTGGAACGCAGCCACGGGCGAGGAGATTCGAACTCTTTCTGGCCATACCCGGACCCTCGACTGGGCGGAGTTTTCGCCGGACGGGACGAAGCTCGTCACAGCCGGCTACGATGGAATAGTCAGACTGTGGGGTGTGGAGACGGGCGAGGAGATTCGCACCTTCTCTGGCCATAGCGGACCCGTACATTCGGCCAGGTTTTCCCGCGACGGAAAGAAGCTGCTGACGGCAAGCACGGACAGTACGGCGAAGCTGTGGAATGTGGAAACCGGTGAGCTGATTCGCACTTTCTCTGGCCACAGCACGACGGTCTGGTCTGTTGCCTTTTCGCCGGATGACACGAAGATCGCTACGGGAGGGAGCTACGAAAGGACGGCGAAGGTATGGGATGTGGCGACGGGCAAAGAGATTCGGACTTTCGCCGGCCACAATGGTAACGTTGACCAGGTGGCATTTTCCCCTGATGGGAGGAAGCTCGCTACAGCATGCCATGACAAGACGCTGAGATTGTGGGACATGGGGCCGGTCTCAGTGGCGGTGAAAGCCGAAGCAGCCGCCCCAGCCGCAATCGTCAAGGTAACAAGGCCCGCCGGGGTAACCGAGGTCATTATTGACGTTACGAAAGGTGGGAAATTCGTTCTCGATCGGGTTGAGAAGTCAATCGAAGAGATCAGTGAAATGCTTCAGCAGATCGCCAAGGAGCGGCCGGATGCTCGTGTCATTGTGAGGGCCCACCGGGAAAGCCCGTATAAGAACATACTCGAGGTACTCGACGCCTGCAAGAAAGCCAACCTCTCGAACGTCTCTCTCGCGCTGACGGACAAGGAGCACGAAGGTGAGAAGCGCCAGCCAGCTTCACCGCCCCCCACCAAAGCGAAAGCGGAGCAATATCTCCCCCCGGATTACGAAGGATATTTTCCGGATGATCCTGAGGGCGCAAGGAAACTTGATGCGTTGGGCGAGTCCGGAATATCTCAGTCCACGCTTCCGGACGAAGAAATCCTGGAGATCGTCCGCAGGGGCCTTCGCAGGACGACCAATCGCTGGATTCTGCGTGCGCTGGGGAATCGGTATATTTGGGGCAAGTATCCTCAGAATCCGAAAGCTATCGAAATCATGTATCACGCCACGGGCGGGCCGGATATGTCTAATGCCGTCTATTTTGGCCTTTCAGTGGTCATAAACAAATCACCCTCCATCCTGAGGACGCTCGTGGATATATGTATGCGGAGCGATGACCCTAACGTGTTGAGCCGCGTCGCCTGGGGGGCGAAATCACAACGGGGCGCAATTCTCCCTTACATGGCGCCTTATCTCAATTCAGCCGATGAAGCGACTCAGGAAAAGGCTCGCATTGTCGAAAAGATTCTCAAGGGCGAGCTCAAGGCCTTCGCATGGGCCACAGAAAAAGCGAGGGTGAAGGCGGAGGCGAAGTTCACGGACAAGCTGCCGGAAATCAAGGAGAAGCTCCTTCACGGCGACTCCGTGACGAGGAGAGAAGTCCTCGAGCTGATCGGTAGGAATGCCATAACACTTATCATGGACGACTCGTTCATCGAGGCGTGGAAAGCGTGCGCAGCGGACCCTGACCCCAAAATCCGCAATGAGGTTGCCAGGACTTTTGGCGGACACTGGATATGGAGTGCCCCGGAGCAGAAGCCCGAAGCGATAGACCTGATGCTCCAGCTCTCCAGAGATGAGGTACGCGAGGTGCGCTATAACTCAGTCTATTTCGGGCTTTCGACTGTGCGAGACAAGAGCGAGGCGGTTGTCAAGCGGCTTCTGGAAATCGCCCTGGAAGATCGCGAGTGGAATATGTTTTCCCGTATCCAATGGGGGCTACGAGGCAGTAGGGACTTAGCAGCCAAGATTCTTGAGGGTTACATGGATCAATATAAAACCGATCATAAACTGGCATCAGCCGCATTCAGCATCTACAAAGACATTGTCGGCAAACCGGCTCCCCATCCGGAGCGGTTTCAGGTTGTTTACGTCCAAGGGCAGGTCAACAAACCGGGGCAATTCTCATTCTCTGGTGAAGAGAAGATGACGCTCTATCGCGCCATCATGAAGGCTGGGGGCTTCACCCACATCGCCAGGAAGAAAGTCATGCTCATCACGACCGATGATGCGGGGAAGGAGAGAAGGGTGGAGGTTGACGTGTCGGGAATCTTGAAGAAACCGGAACTCGATCCCCCCGTCAAAGCTGGCGATATTATTTTTGTCCCGGAAAGCATCCCCTGAGTTCAAGGCATCCCTGAAAGTTCCTGGTTATCCGGCGGGGGGGGGACCTGCGGGTGTGCCGGTATTTACGGGGGAGGCAGAGCATCCTCAGCGGCCGCCTCTTGTGGCATCCCGCCTCCGGCGGGACCCGTGGGAATCATGGGCAAGATGCCCATGCCACGGCAGGCGACGCCGGAGTCCTTCTCATTCTTCTCTCTGCGACTCTACGCCTTTGCGTTACCCTCCTTTTCCCTTGTTCTCTCCACCGCCAAGGCGGGGAATCCGCCCGAGACTGAGCTGTTAGAACGCCCTTCAAATTTCCGTGACAAGGGGACGCGAAGTTCATATACTCGCTTCGGCGGTTCCCGCTCAACGAAAACTGATGATACACTGCAAGAGGCGGGAAACGAGGGAAGTGCGATCGGACGCCGGCAAGGGGACACTTCGGCAAGGAGGTTGAGAGATGAGAAAGTGGTTTGTCCTACTGTTCATTCTGGTGACAGTTCGAGGGGAGGGGATGTTTCCTCTGCCGCAGACGAAGGTGCCTCTAAGGACTGATGTGAAGGTCAAGCAGTCTCGAACGCAAACAAATAAAAACGATTATTCGAGGTACGGCGTGCGGACATCGGTCCGGAAGAATACGGAGCAAAAGACGTTTCTCGCCATCGAGGTGCAGAACATGTCCCCGAAAGTCATTAAGGACTTGAAGGTCTTTTACCGATTCTACGAATTGCAGTTTGAGCGTTCGACGGGGACAAGGATTGTCTTGACCCGAAGGATGGGGAACACAGAAAGGCTCGTGTCGTGCGGCAGCGGGCAGTCAAGCATCCCTCAGCTCAAGCCCCTTGAGAAGAAGGTTGTGAAGTCACAGCCCGTTGAGACAAGCTACGGCGCAACCCAGGACACGACTAAGCTCATCGCCCGAACCAAAACCACGGGAACGAAGTTCGGCGGATACATCGTCGAGTATTTTGTCGGAGGTCAATTGGTCAAGCGGGACGCCAGCAGCAGGAGGTTGTACGAGGCCTACTTGAAGTCGCTCCGGAAGCCGGGCACTTCCGGCCCCTTGAGGATGAACATACGCAGGTAGTTGACTGAGAAGGACTATCGCCCCGGCGGTTACGCGCGTGTGACTGTGTCTCACTGGTAAGGAATTGCCTTGCTTTACTTTCCCTGGTCTCGTCTGTTTCAATCTGACGGATTGAGGGCTCTGGGACATGGCGGGATTTCGGGTCGAGCGCATCCGGCTGTGTCGGAGAAAGAAGGGCACGGCAGTTGGCTGTGCCGCTGGCATTTGTGGTCGCGGGCGGGGAGGATACCATCGGGGGTGAGCGCCACAGCGGCTCGGCAGTTCCGTCCACACGGCAAGCGGGTGCGCGGGAAAACCTCTCAGATAGGGTATCGCGGCGGCGACATAGCTTTTCGCAACGGCAGGGATAGTCGGTCGCAGCCCCGGGGCGGGGTATGAGAAATGCGAAGGGAGTTCCTATGGCGTTGAAAAGGCAGCTCAGCGCTCTGGATGTGTTCTGCATCTCATCGGGGGCGATGATTAGCTCGGGTCTTTTTGTCCTGCCAGGGCTTGCCTTCGCGAAAGCGGGGCCGGCGGTGATTCTGTCGTACTTGCTGGCGGCGTTGCTGGTCGTGCCGGCGATGCTTTCAAAGGCGGAGCTGGCGACGGCGATGCCAAAAGCGGGAGGGACGTACTTCTTCATCGAGCGGAGTCTTGGGGGCGCGATGGGCACGTTCGGGGGGATGGCTACATGGTTTTCGCTCGCCTTGAAGAGTGCGTTTGCTCTCGTGGGCATGTGCGCCTTCGCTGCGTTGATCCTCCCTTCGCCCACGACAGCGCAATTGAAGCTCATTGCGGTGGGTTTTTGTCTTGTTTTCACGCTTGTGAACATTGTCAGTGTGAAAGGGACGGGAAAGCTTCAGATAATTCTGGTTCTCGGCCTGTTTGCCGCATTGGTTTTCTACGTACTGCGGGGCGTTGGGTCCATCAATGTGGGCAGATACACCCCTTTCTCACCGTTCGGTTTTGGCTCCGTTTTCGCAACCGCGGGTCTCGTTTTCATCTCCTTCGGGGGATTGACAAAGGCCGCCAGCGTGGCCGAGGAGGTGAAGAATCCCGGACGCAATATTCCTGTGGGGATGTTTACTGCGTTTGCCCTCGTGAGCCTGGCTTACGGGGCGGTTGTTTTTGTAACTGTGGGTTTGGTGGAGGGAAAAGACCTCGCGCATTCCCTGACCCCTGTATCTGACGGGGCGGGCGCTCTCATGGGAACTTTCGGCGTGGCGGTGATGGCCGTCGCTGCGGTGCTTGCGTTCACCAGCACGGCCAACGCGGGCATTTTGTCGGCGTCCCGTTCGCCGATGGCGATGAGCCGAGACCAACTCCTCCCCGGGGCCTTCCAGAAAATCAATTCCCGGTTTGGGACTCCGCACATTTCCATTCTTTTCACCTCCGCGTTCATGATATGCACGATTCTTCTCCTCAGCCTGGAGGACTTAGTCAAGACAGCCTCAACGCTGAAAATCCTTCTCTTCATGTTTGTGAATATCTCCGTGATCGTCATGCGGCAGAGCAAAATGCCGGGCTATCGCCCAATGTTTCGCTCGCCATTTTACCCGTGGGCCCAAATCGCGGGAACCGTTGCTTACGTCTTCCTCATCATCGAGATGGGCGCCGTTCCCCTTCTCATCACGGGACTATTCGTCCTGCTGGCTTTCGCATGGTATTGGGTCTATGCGAGGCCGAGGGTCACAAGGCAGTCGGCGTTGGTCCGCCTCGTTAAGAGGGTCACGGCGAAGGAGCTCGCTGATGATTCGTTGGAGACGGAGCTGAAGAACATTTTGTTCGAGCGGGACAATATCGTCGCGGACAGGTTCGATAGATTGATAGAAGAATGCCGCATCCTCGATCTCCCGAAGCCTGTGCCGGCGGAAGAGATGTTTCAAATGGTGGCGGAGGAACTGGCGCCGCGATTGGGGATTGACGAGCAGCTCTTATTCGACCGCTTTATCAAAAGAGAGAAAGAGTCGCAAACGATTGTCAGGCCGGGTGTCGCCATCCCGCATATCATGGTGGAAGGCGAAAAGAAGTTCGATATTCTTTTGGTGAGGTGCAGGGAAGGGATGACCTTTCCGGAAACGCGGGCCCCTGTACACACTGCCTTCATTCTCGTGGGTTCCCGCGATGAGCGAAACTTTCACCTTTGTGCCCTGATGGCAGTGGCGCAGGTGACGCAGGAAAGCAGCTTCGATAAGAACTGGCTGCAAGCGCGGAGTGCGACGGAGCTGCGACATGTCATTCTGCTATCGAAGAGGAGGAGAGAGTGCCCGCGGTGAGTTTTCTAACTTCCGTGCACGGTTGTCGCTCGTCTGGGGAAGGGCGTTGTTGAGGTTGCTTCGAAATCCTGAAATATCCGGTTCTGGAAGTCCAATGAAAATAGCACTCATTCGTAATCCCTCAGTCTCGGGCGGATAGCCGGCCGAGGCGGAGGAGGCAAGAAGGGAACAGCAGATTAACGCAAAGGCGCAGAGAGAAGGATGAGAAGGACACCCCGCCATGGCGGGGCGGCAGTCCCGAGGGCGTCTCGCCCTCGGAGGGGCAGGATGCCACCGGCACAAGGGTTACTCTGCGTCCTATGAGATCCGAACCTCAGCCGCCCGAGACAGGGGCCTTGCCAAGCCGTCCCCCTTTCCCTTGACAGTCCTTACGTTTCTGATACCATCGCTAACGGCAGTGAATGTTCGCCGGGGCAAGCGCAGGCACTTGCATTACGCCAACCAAAGATCAGTCAAATGGAAAACAAGCAAATAGCGGATTTCTTCGTTAGAATTGCCGACCTCCTGGAAATCCAGGGTGAAAACCCCTTCCGCATCAGGTCGTATCGCAACGCAGGGAGAATCCTCGCCGATATGCCCGATAGCCTCGACGAAATGGTCCGCAGCGGGCGGAATCTCCAGGATATTTCCGGCATCGGCTCCGGCATCAGTAAGAAGATCGTGGAAATCGTCGAGACCGGCAGGCTGAAGTTCCTCGACGAGCAGATGGCAAAGGTGCCTTCTCGTCTTCCTCAGCTTCTGAGGGTCGAAGGGCTGGGGCCGAAGAAGATCAAGCTTTTCTACGACAAGCTCGGAATTGACTCCCTCGACAAACTCGAACGAGCCGCCAAAGCAGGAGAGCTTAGAGACCTCGATGGCATGGGCGCGAAGAGCGAGGAGAAAATCCTGAAGGGCATTCAGAACGTCCGGCGGGGCCTCGGGCGCTTCAAGCTCGACGTGGGTTTGTCCTACGCGCAGGCGCTCGTGGAATACCTGAAAAACGTCAAAGGAGTCAAGCGCCTCGAGACCTCCGGCAGCGCTCGCCGTCGCCGCGAGACCGTCGGCGACCTCGACATCTTGGCCATCTGCGATAAGAACAGCCCCATCATGGGCAAGTTCACGTCCTACGAGGGCGTCGAGGAAGTTATCGCGAGCGGTGAGACGAAATCGAGCGTCCGCCTCACGTGCGGCCTCCAGGTGGACGTGCGTGTATTGGAGCGGGGAAGTTTCGGCTCGGGCCTCCAGTACTTCACCGGCTCAAAAGCCCACAACATCGCTCTCCGCAGCAGGGCGAATGAGCGCGGGTTGAAGCTCAGCGAGTACGGTGTCTTCGAGATTTCCACCGGCAAAAAGGTCGCCGGCAGAGAGGAGAAGGACGTTTACAAGGCGCTCGGTCTCCCCCTCATCCCCCCCGAACTGCGCGAAGACCGGGGCGAGATCGAAGCCGCCGAAAAGGGAACGCTCCCGAAGCTGATAGAGCTTTCCGACATGCGGGGCGACCTCCACACCCATACCAGAGCCAGCGACGGCAAGAACACTATCGGCGAGATGGCGGAGGCGGGCAAAAAACTCGGATACGAATATATCGCCATCACCGACCATTCCAAAGCCGTCCGGATAGCAAACGGCCTCGACGAGGAACGCCTCGCCAAACAGCTCAGGGAAATTGATAAAGTCAACTCCAGTCTGTCCGGATTCCGCGTTCTGAAGGGCGTGGAAGTGGACATCCTCGCCGACGGCAGCCTCGACCTTTCCGACGAGATTCTGAAAGAATGCGAGGTCGTCATCGCCGCCGTTCATTCCCGCTTCGGCATGGAGGAGAAGGAGATGACCGAGCGAATCATCTGCGCCTTGGAGAACCCCAACGTCAATGTCCTCGCTCATCCAACGGGGCGGCTTATCCTCGCACGCGAGCCATACAAAGTTGGCCTCAAGGAGGTCATCCGTGCTGCGGTGGACAATAACGTCTGCCTCGAAATCAACGCCCATCCCGACAGGCTCGATTTAAGGGACGTGGATGCCCAAATGGCAAAGGAAATGGGCGCGAAAATCTCCATCTCCACCGACGCACATTCCAAAGTTCATCTGGACCTGATGAAATACGGCATATTCACCGCCGGCCGCGCATGGCTCGAAGCGAAGCACGTCGTGAACACTCTTGCGCTTAGCGGGCTGCTGAAGAGCATAGGGAATGGTAAATGAGCCTCCAAACTCCCGGCGATACGCAGCAGGCTGGCAGGCGGCCATGCCTAAAGGAGAACAGATAGCATGATACGAACACGGATAGCACCGGCGCCGACGGGGCCGTGCCATGTCGGGATTGCCCGGACGGCGCTTTTCAATTACCTATTCACGAGGAAACAGGGCGGCACTTTCGTCATGCGGCTCGAGAATACGGATGTCACCCGAAGCCGCAAGGAGTACGAGGAGGACATCTACGACGGCCTCCGCTGGCTCGGCCTGAACTGGGACGAAGGGCCGGAGCTCGGCGGCGATTACGGCCCGTATCGCCAGTCGGAGAGAAAGGAGATTTACCGAGCTTATCTCCAAAAACTCATCGAAGCGGACTTTGTCTATCCGTGCTTTTGCACGATGGAAGAGCTTCAGCAGGAAAGACAGAGACGGCAGAAACAGAAATTGCCCCCGCGTTACAGCGGCAAATGCGCCCGCCTATCGAAGGACGAGCAGGAAGCGCTAAAGGCAAAGGGCAAAGAATTCTCCATGCGATTCCGGATGCCCGCAAAGAGAATCGCCTTCGAGGACATGGTTCGCGGCAGGGTGGAATTCGACGGGGCGGACATCGGCGATTTCGTGATTGTGAAGCCGAACGGCGACCCCATTTTCCACCTCAGCAATGTCGTTGACGACATCGAGATGAGAACAACGCACGTCATCCGCGGCGAGGATCACGTCTCCAATACGCCGAGGCACATCGCCCTCGCGGAGGCGTTGGGGGCGACTCCGCCGACCTACGCGCACATCCCCCTCATCCTCAATCCCGACCGCAGCAAAATGAGCAAGAGAAAAAACGCCACCTCCGTCAGCGCCTATCGCCAGCAGGGCTATCTTCCGGAGGCGATGGTCAACTTCCTCGCCCTCATCGGCTGGTCTTCGGGGACGGAGCGAGAGGTCTTTTCCCTCGACGAACTGGTCGAGACATTCTCCCTCGAAGCGGTCAATCGCGCGGGGGCAATCTTCGACATCGAGAAGTTGAATTGGCTCAACGGACACTACATCCGAAATCTATCGGCGGAAAATCTCCAGGGAAAACTCTCGCCCTACCTCCCCGACACCGACCCGGGTTATCTCCGGCAGATCGTCCCCCTCATTCAGGAGAGGCTCAAGAGGCTCGAGGAGGTCGTCTCCCTGACCGATTTCTTCTTCCGCGAGGAGCTGGAGTACGATTCCGCCCTCCTCGTCGCCAAGAAGCACTCTGCCGAGGAATCGAAAGCGGCTCTCGAAAAAGCGTTGAGCAGAGTCTCCGCCCTTCCGGAACTCTCCGTGGAGGTTCTGGAGAGAGTTCTTCGTTCGCTGGTCGAAGAGCTTGGCTGGAAGACCGGTCATCTGTTCATGACAATTCGCGTCGCCGTCACCGGCAGCACCGCCACGCCGCCTCTCTTCCAGACCATGTCCGTGCTTGGCAAAGAGAAGTGTCTGACGAGAATACGCCGGGCAATCGAGAAGCTCTCGGCCACGGGACAGAAGAGGGGGCCGCTCGAATCATGAGCATACTGGCGGCGATATTCGGGATGTCTTTCGTTCTCGGCCTCTCGGGAGCGGTCATGCCCGGTCCCGTCCTGGCGGTGGCTATCAAAGGCTCCGCCCAGAGCGGATTCTGGTTCGGGCCGTTCTTAGTGCTGGGCCACGGGCTGCTCGAACTTCCGGTTGTCCTCGGCCTCGGTCTGGGGCTCGGCGAGCTTCTGCAAAAAGGGCGTGTTTTGGGGACAATATCGCTCGTTGGAGGCCTTGTCCTGGCAGCGATGGCTGTAGGGATGCTCCGAGAAGCCGTGTCCGTGACCCTCCCCACCAACGAGGGTTCCAGCGGCATCTCTCCCAAAGGAAAAATCAAAGCTATCTGGTCGGGCATCGCAACCAGCATAGGAAACCCGTTTTGGCCTCTCTGGTGGGCAACGGCGGGGCTTGCGATGATTGGGCAGGCGAACAAGCTGGCTGCCGACAGAGGGCTTGGCCCCGGCCTCAGCCTCTCATTCTTTTACGTTGGACACATCCTGTCGGACCTCCTGTGGTACAGCTTTGTCTCCTTCATGATAGCCACCGGCAGAAAGCTTTTCACTGACAGGAGCTACCGGATTCTTATCGCGGTCTGCGCGATTTTCCTGCTGGCTCTCGCCGGATTCTTCCTTTACTCCGGGGCTGCCTCCTTCCTCTCCCGCGGCCCACTCGTTCGCACGTAGAGAAAAGCGGATTGGTATTATCTCCAGAAACCTGCAAAACGGAAAATCCCTCAAACGGCAGCATCGCACCCCAGAAGTGAAAACGAATACCCAACCCTGAAAGGGCGCAATATCACAGCCCAGGGCGACGCCACAGCCTCGCGGTGGATACTGAAACAGTGTCCGGGAAACAGACCTTGGGCGTTGCAGAATCGGGCTTCTGCGCCAAAGTATGGGCCCGAGGACCATTTTCATGGCCTCCGGGTGAATGAAGTTCGTGACCGACCGGCCCCTCGGTTTGCTGCCGGCGCTCCGGTTAGGCACGGGTTTCAGCCCGTGCTTGGCATGCGGCCCTGCCTCTTTAAGCCGGCTTCAGCCCCGCTTCAGCGGGGTCTGGGGCTTTAGCCATTCTCACCAGCCCCTGGCGGCTTCTCGTCCTTCCAGGCGCAAACGTCATCTCTGGGCGCTGGTCGTTCTTCGTGTGCCAGACGATGTGAGGACACATGTCGTGGAAAACATGTTCCGGCATGGATGAATCCTTTTGGTCGAGAAGCCCGGCTAAAGCCGGCTCCGAGGGAATATGTAATGCGTCCGATGACCACCGGCTGAAGCCGGTGGCTAAAGACCGCTGTCTCAGATTGCGCGAGGTCAAGCTGTTGCATCGCCTACACCCGGCATGTGTGCCCTATTATGGCCATTGATTCCCGATGCGCGTACGGTTAGTAGAATCGCTCGCGAATCCAACTGCATGTTTTTCGCGCACAATCTGGTCCCGCGCGGGAGTTTCCGCCTTTTTGAAAAATGGAATACGTGCCCGAACTTATGACTCAGAGCACTTAGCAGCAGAAAGAAAGAAGCCCTGAAAGGGCGGAATATCAATCGCGGCCAAGAATTTTTCGGCACGCTTCCGAGAGGAGGCGAGCATCGTCAAGACGAGAGGTATGCCCCACGATCTGAACCACGGGCACCCCAGAGCATTTCTCCAGGATGCCCACGTTCGTCGCCGCGGCTTCGGAACGATCTTCTTTCTCGGCATGATTGATGATAATTCCCAGAACGCTGATTCCCCGAGCGTGCGCGTACTTCACCGTGAGAATCGTGTGATTGAGCGTCCCCAGACCGGGTCTCGCCACGACAACCGCCGGCAAGTCCATGTGCCTGACCATATCCGCCACGAAGTAATCCTCTCGAATGGGCACCATCAATCCCCCAATCCCCTCGACGATCATCAGCTCGTGCCTCTCCCGAAGAGTCCTGTAAGCCGCGAGGATTTTCCTCAACGAAATCTCTTCGCCTCCGATACGGGCTGCTGCCAGAGGAGCCAGCGGCGGCTCAAGGCAGACCGGATTCACCAAAGCTCGGTCGTCGTGCGATTCCGCCGCCTCGAGGAGCTTGTCAACATCCTCCGATCTCAAGTCGTAACCGCCCCCGGCCCTCGCATCGCGGTATCCTCCCGTGGCGATGGGTTTCATCACCCCGACATCAATCTCCATCGCCTTGAAGCCTCTGACGAGGCCCGCTGTCACGACGGTCTTTCCCACTCCGGTATCGGTTCCTGTTACAAACACGCCCTCTGGCACGCTTCTTTTGTCCAACGGTTCGGTCCTTCCCGAAGCAGACAATCGTTTCGACAGCGAAGGGAAACACGTGCGGAGCAGACCCCCGGCCAACACGACGAAACTAACCTCCCCTTGGCCGGTGTCGGGGTCAGTACGCAAGCCTTCCTTGCTCCTCGTTTGCTTTCGCCCTCTGAGCTGTCATGAAGGTGGTGTTTTGCGGCGGAGCCTGCAACTTGGCTCGTCCGGCGAGGAGGTCTCCGACCTCCAACAATTGCACGCGGGGATAGTCCTTGTTCCAGCCGGGCGAGTGATAGAAGCCAGCGGACGCCGCCTCTCTTACCATCGCCTTTCAAATACTATCGAGTTTCCAGCGCACATGTCAACCGCCTTCACCCGTTCCCAGAGCTGCGGAATGGAATGAGGTTTGGAGGGAGGGAAAGGACGGAATGGCAAGAAGGGAACAGCAGATTAACGCAAAGGCGCAGAGTCGCAGAGAATAAGGCGAGAAGGACACCCCGCCATGGCGGGGCTGCCGTGGCATAGGCATCTCGCGCTTGCTTGCCAGGTGCAGCTCTATTTCAGTGGTAACCGCGATCTCCTTTCATCGTTGCTTCTCACGGACGTGGTTCGCGTCCAGCACTGCACCCGAGCAACATTTCAGGCGGGCCTTAGGCCCGCCAGGGCGGGGCTTCAGCCGGGTTTCTCGGCCAGTGGATTCATCCGAATTATGCCAGGCAAATAGTGCCGCATCCGACGAGGATAAAATGAACAGTTTTTCAATATTCGGTTCGTGGGGAAAGTAAGCGAGGGCATTGCGAACCGGGGTTATCTCTATCCAGGCGCCCTACGGGAAGGAGGACACTTCACTTTTTCGGCTGGTCGCTCAACAGGGCGACAGAATAAGCGGCGATAGCCTCTCCTCTCCCGATGGCTCCGATTCCTTCTGGACTTTTGCCCTTTATATTGATCTTGCCCGGATGGATGCCGGCGATGGCGGCGATTGTCTCGCTCATTCGGGCAAAGGAGGGGCTTAGGCGAGGCTCCTGGGCAATTACGACGGAGTCAATGTTCTCGATTTCCTTGCCATTCCGGCGGATAAGGGCAACGACCGTCCTGAGGAAATTCGTGCTCGGTTCGTCCTTGAAGGCGTCCCCTCCGCTCGGGAAATGGAGTCCGATATCCCCCAGGGCGGCGGCGCCCAGGAGAGCATCGCATATCGAGTGTATGAGAACGTCGGCGTCGGAATGACCCTGGAGCCCCTTCTGGTGCTCAATCTCGACGCCGCCGAGGATGAGTTTCCGTCCGGGCACGAGTGGATGAATATCGTAGCCGATTCCGACTCTCAAGCGGCTGCCCCCCTGCTATTTAACCTCAGCGAAGATCATCCTGCCTGCCGGTTTCTGGAGAACGCTGGTCACGGAAACGACGAGTTTTTGCCCGATCTTATCTCTACCATTGTTGACGACGACCATTGTGCCGTCATCGAGGTACGCAACGCCCTGCCCGAACTCCTTCCCTTCCCGAACGATCCGGACGGTCATCACTTCCCCCGGCAATATCACCGGCTTCAAGGCGTTTGCGAGGTCATTGATATTGAGGACCTGCAACTGCTGAAATTGAGCGACCTTGTTGAGGTTGTAGTCGTTGGTAAAAACCTTGGCGTCGAGCTCTTGTGCCAGCTTCACAAGCTTGCTGTCAACATCCCTCGCTTCTGGGAAATCGGCTTCGCTAATAGAAACCTCAATGTTCGGGTCGTTTTGTATCCGGTTGAGCATGTCGAGGCCCCTTCGACCGCGGGCTCTTTTGAGGTGATCGGAGGAGTCCGCTATTGTCTGGAGCTCTTTCAGGACGAAGCGAGGAATAATGAGTTGCCCCTCGATAAAGCCGGTCGCGCAAACGTCGGCGAGCCTTCCGTCAATGATGACGCTGGTGTCAACGATGACTTGGCTGCGACCCTTTGCCCCTGAGCGAGACTCGTCTGGAGGGGCAAACATGCTCAGTTGGCTTGTGCCGCGGTTAGCGACAACGACGCCCAGGTAGGTGAATAGGATCAGGGAGATGCCCCATGCCCAGTTGATGAACTTGGGCGCAACCTTTTGGACCTGTTCCGGCGTATCTCCGAAGGTTGTATCGGGCAATCCGCTGAGGATCGCTCTTATGAGGAACGACATGAGCACACCAATCACCAGACCGATCATGAGCACGGAAAATGCCTTAATGGAAAATTTCTCGGCGCCGAGCTGTAGCGCGAAAATCGCCCCCGCCAGAAGCACCCCGATGATGATAATGATGCCCGTCTTAAGTTCGAGCCCTGAAACACTGAGGATTAAAGAACCTATTGCCGCCAGAACGACAGCCGCTGCACCTCGGATAAGATAACGCTTCATTGAAAGTTCTCCTATGTTTTGAGTATGGACCGTAGCTATCCATGGCTCAAAAGCCATGTTCCCCCTCGACCCGTCGGTCGGCGGAGAGTTTTCTTCCCCCATCGGAGAAGCCCTGGTAAGTGAAACATCAATATGTCGTCAATCGCCGGACTGCTGCGACGAACCCAATTACCGGCATTCCGCGGAGCGAATACTTAATTCTGTCTCTATTATATCACAACGCGGCACGCTTTTGTACGCTGTCTGCGGTTGCGGCTGTATTTCATGGTAACCGGCGCCCCCCTTTCCCGGTTTTGCCGCCCCAAAACGAGAAAGCTTCGGAACTGCTGCCGCGCGCGTATCGCCTCAGTTACGGGCGGGACAGGGGGAACTTCGTTGCAAGAGCGGTGCGAAAGCATTGACATCCCGCGGGACGCCGTGTCGGCCAGTGCCCTTCAGGGCGAAAAGAACAGCCGTCTCCCACGTCGCACGGGCGTCCCGCCCGTGGGAATCATGGGAAAGATGCCCATGGAACGACAGCCCCGCCATGGCGGGGTCTCCTTCTCACCTTATTCTCTGCGACTCTGCGCCTTTGCGTTAATCTGCTGTTCCCTTCTTGCCTCCTCCGCCTCGGCCGGCTATCCGCCCGAGACTGAGGGCTTACCCGCGCGCCTAAAAAACACTTGCATGAGAGAATCGAGCATGTAAAATAGAACAGCGAAAGTGCTGATAACGATTGGAGGATCGAGATGTCAAACGTTTGTTCGATTTGCGGAAAAGGCCCGATTGCGGGCAAGAGCATCGCCCGGCGAGGGCTGCCGAAAAAAAAAGGCGGCATCGGCTTGAAGACCACCGGCGTGACCAATCGCCGTTTCCTGCCCAATATCCAGACGGTGAAGGTGATTCAAAACGGTACGGTGCGACGGATCAAAGTGTGTGCCAAATGCCTCAAAGCCGGCAAGGTTGTCAAAGCATGATGTGCGCCCAGGGATAAGGAACGATTCACTTGCCCTGGGTAAGTATTCGTGAGATGAAAAAGCCCCCCGCCGACCTCGAGGTCGGCGACGCCGGGCTGGGCAACGTATCTATCCAGGGTCAAACCACGAGATTCGGGTCATCTTCGTACGCGGTGTCCATGTGGCACAGATGGTTCAGTGTCCTCGCGAACAGCTCGTACAGCGATTTGAGCCTCTTCACATCTTTAATGACGCCGGTGACGTGGAAGTGCAGTTCGTCAGTCCCTTCGGGAAGGCCTTGTCGCCGCCCCTTGACCTCATTGATTCGCAAATGGATGGAGCGCTGGGACTGGATGAGCTCGCGAATTTGCTCGTTTGCAAACAGGGCCCGGATTTTCGCTTGGTCGTTCCCCTTGATGATGAAGTCGTGGTCGAACTCCGGACAGCCCACCTCGATGTCCTGCATGCCGAGCGCCTTGCCCAGTCCGCTCAGCAGCCCTCTTCGATAGATAGTGAACCGAAGCCCATCCTTATTCGCAAAAGGCGCTCTCATGCGGGTGTACGTCGTACTATGTTTTCCAGAAGACTGCGTGTAAGTATCGAGGGTGATGGTCCAGTCCTCAACGCGAGCCACGACCTTCTTGCCCTTCCAGAAACCGCCATCCACGAACTCCGCCCCGATCTCCCTGGAAAGCTGCCTCCAGACCTCATCCTTGCTCGGCCCAAAAATCCCTCTCAGAAAACCCATCGCAATCCTCCTCCCTCAGGGCGTTCGCTGTTTTGATTGAGCGCCTCATATCCGATGATGTCCCGCTGCTTCCATATTGACAGCACAAGGAAAAGCCTGACGGGTCATCCCTTTTGGTGAGGCTAACATTTTGCCTCGGGAAATACAATCAGTCTTAGCTATTCTCTGAAATTATGCCATAAGGACGGGGGCTCTTGGGAAATCGGCCAGGAGGGAATGAAAAGTAGGGTAATTGGGGGGCTGATGCGGAGCCAGGAGGCGTGCCGAGCCGGGGCGGTGTTGCCTGCCCGGGTGCCCCAAGGTTACAGCCTGGGTTGAGATTTGGCCGGGGAAGGTCGTGTGTGCCGGGAAGAGCGCACGGGGATTGAGTTGGGCACTTGCCGGCAAGGGGGGCACATCCGGTGCATGGGAAAGGTTTCCAAGGGGTGAGCTGTGGGGACAATACAGGCGTGGTGGGCGGCTGGCTACAGCCCGTGAAGCTTCCGGAACTGGTCTTCGTCGGTGCGCATCGGGCAGCGCACCGGCTGCCCGACCAGCATCATCAGCTCTTCCAGATCAAAGATCCCGTAGTGGTCGCCGGAGACGATCATGCATTTGTGTCGGGACTGGGCCATGGTTTTGACCCGATACCGGCGAATGCATTCCTTGGCAATCTCCTCGCCCTCTTTACTGCGGTAGGCCAGCGTCATCAACAGCCCGATATCTCCGAACAGCATGTGCGGGATCTTGTTGACCGAATCGATCCCCAAAAGCACCCGCGCCTGATAGGTCAACAGCAGCTTGGCGATTGTGATCATCCGCCGTGCGTACCCTTCGCCGTCCAAGTTCAGCGTGCCCAGGTAGTTGATGCCCCTCAGGAAGATCATGAACCGGTCGAAGAAGCCCCAGGAGCCGTCGTGGACGTAATCGCATCCCTCCCCGTGGGCCAGACGCCTGGCCACCTCTTTCTGGCTGCGAGTAAGATGCTTCCAGGCCACGTACCGACGCTCCTGCCCTCGCCGCTTCCGCTTGCCCTGCTTGGCCGCGCGTCGCAACGCGGCGGCCCTTTTCTTAACCTTCTTGAGGTCTGCACTCATCTCGAAAATCCGGCACGGTGCGGGCCGCTTCCATCTCGTTCATCACTTCCAGCATCTGGGCATTGAGCCGAACCCACGCCGCCCGGGCGCGACGGAAACGGCGGTAGTTCTCCGTCAGCCGTTTCACCTTGGCCAGGTAGCGACGCGGCACGTTCCAGGTGCGGGTCTTGCCTTCCACGCTGGCCGAAAGCTGACGGCAGGTATGCTTGTGACCCCGCGCGCACTTGCACCGCGGCTTGCCGCAGGTACGCTGCACCTCGATTAGGGTGCCCTTCAAAAGTACAGACCGCCCCAAGAGCACCCGTTCGACCACCTGCCGTTGCCTGGCCAATTGCGCAATTCGCTGCCGCGCCTGGGCGCGGCTGATTCGTGATAAGGGACTCATTGTTCTTATATGCTATGATATCATAAACCATATAAGAATCAATGCAAAAAAAGAGGGGAAATCAATTTTTCGGCATCTCTTCGCCCAACGGCTCAAAAATGTCCCATTTTCCTCGCAATCTCCGCCATCTTCCCTTATGGCAAAACTTCAGGATGAGCCGACATATCAAGGGCCGGTCAGCCCGCTCCAGCGCAGGGTCACGGCATCTCGTCTCAAAACGCGGGTGTTGTAGCGGCTCAGATATTCCGCATAGGAGGGGTCGTCGGTTATTCCTTCCTCGGCGCCGAAAGGGTATCCTTTCATGGCTCGATAGGGGAGAGGCTCGACTCGGTCACCCGTAAACGTGCTCGGATTGGCGTCCTTAATCCAGCCGTCCAGTCTGAGCACGTAATCTCGCTTTTGCCCGGAAGAAACCTCCGGCGGGGCGGGAAAGGTCAAGGTCAGTTCATCTCCGGGGCCGAAAACCACGAGGCGGTCATCAGCCCCGGTGAGGAGCGGCAGAACGACTCCATATCGGGTTAGCAGCCCCTGCTGTGGGTGATACGGCGCCTCGACCGTAACATCGCCGTAATCGTACCAGGGTTTGCCTCTCTCGCCGCGAACGACTCTCGAGAAACCGCGGAAGTGGAGGCTGGCGCCAATTGTGTCGAGACTGTGGGTTCTGACTGGCGGCGCTATGCCTGCATCTCCCATCACAACGCGGTCCCAGTAGATTTGCTGGTTCGTGATGATGCGCAGCCGCGTCTTATGACCGCAAAGCCGGGCAGGCAGCTCCGCGACAACGGTTTTTCCTACGCCAGCGGGCACTCCGATATTCTCGATGACCTTTTCCCACCGCCCGTCGGCTCTCTGCATTTCCAGAATGGGGCCGAGCGGCATGGGACCGGCGCCTTGACCGAGAGCATAGAGAGTGTCCCCGTCAATCCATTCAATCCAGCCGCTCAGCACGAGAACGGGCTGCTTCAGGCCGGAGGTGTCGCCAAAGCTCATCACGAGCGTGTGTGTGTTGGCCAAACCGTGGAATCTTGTGAGGTCGAAGCCGACCGCATGGCGTCCGTCAAGCGAGGAAAGAACTTCCGTGAGGTTGCTGCCTCGGTCATCCACCGCCGAGACCGGTGGGCGAAGGCCTTCGACGCAATACAGACGGGTTCTCCCTGTTCCGGCGGGGCCGACGCACTCGTCCGGATACAGGAGGGAGTCGGAGGGATGTTCAACGGCCGTCATTCTCACCCGGTCCAGATAAACCAGTTCCCTCAGCTCCCCCGTCAACTGGACGAGTAACCGGCCATCCTTGCTGCGAAGCCGAGAGCCCGGAATCAAAAGGTCTTCCTTGTTTCGATATGGTAGAAAACCTCCGTCCCCGAGGGGCACTCCGAGGGGCGCCCCATCCAGAACGTCGGTGAGAAAGGAGAACTTCTCGCCATCGCAGACGTAAACGAAGGGACAACTCGACGGGGGGCCGAGCTTCTCTCGCACGTCCACCGTCCCGCCGACCTTGGGAGAAAGGATGTTCTGCGCCACGCCTGTCGGCCACCACAGCCTCAAAACGTCAAGGCTTTGCCTTTTGCCCAACCCGAACAAGACCGGCTGCCCCATAGAGATTTTCCTCTGGAAAAAGCTCCCGTCCCGGACCTCTATCTTCGTCGAGGCGCCGAAGCGATTGCTCTGGAGACCTTCCAACCTCACGCGAATCCAACGATTCCGATTTCCTCCGTCGTTGCGAAGAAGAGCCACACGCCCATCTCGCCAGCACAATGCTAAATCCAAATCACCATCTCCGTCGAAATCCTTTGGCGCGGCCTGAAGCAGGTCGTCCGGGTTCGGTATCTTGAGGCCCACAGCTTCCGAAACGTCGCAGAATGTGCCGTCGTTTTGAAGTAGCCGCCCGGCCGCGAAAATGTCCTCGTCGCCGTCATTATCATAATCAATAACTGCGAAGGCGCGGCCGCGTGCCCCAATCTCGGCGACGGCGGACCTCTCGAATTTCCCAACTCGTTTCCCCAACAGAGCAACGATTTCTCCTTTCTCCAGAAGAAAAAGAATGTCAAGCCAGCCGTCGTTATTAACGTCCGCGATGGCGATGTCATTGGCGTTCGTCGGCTGCGCGGCACCTATCCGCTTTGCAACATCCTGAAACTTGCCCATGCGCATGCTCGAAAGCAGTTGGTTTCTCCCCCCGCCGTGTGCGAGCAAGAAATCCACGTCATTGTCATCGTCGAAATCCAGCAAACGCACGCGGGTCGCGGGCGTCCCTTCACCGCAGAGACCAGCCTCCCCCGGCACCGCAGCAAATGCGCCTTTGCCATCGTTGCGATACATCACCGGCGCCGCTGACCGAGAGGCCGCGTAAAGGTCCAGGTCTCCCTCGTGATCGAAATCAACCGGAAGAAGCTCCACTGCTTCCTTCCCCGCGCCAATGGACACTCCCTCCGCCGAGGCTGCAAATTTCCCTTTGCCATCATTGAAAAACACGCGTATGCCGCCCGGCTCCGAGAGACACAAGTCATCGTCCCCGTCGTGGTCGAGGTCCCCGAAAGCCGCTGCCAAAGGGCGAGCTTCCTCCTTCGACAAGCCCGCCTGAGCGGAGAACTCCTCGAACCCGCCGGCCCCGTGGTTTCTCCAAAGCTCCAGCCGCCGCCCTGATGACCCTCTCAGGACCAGAAGGTCCGGGCGTCCATCTCCGTCAACGTCCGCCCAACAAAGGGGCTGCCGCGAGAGCAACCGCCCGCCCGCAGCCTTGGACGCCAAACCGAGTTTTGCAGTCACGTCTTGGAACTTTACTCCCAGCGGGTTCTTCACAACCGGAATCGCGGGCGCCGGCCGGGCGCGCTCCGGCTCGAGAATCTCCGTGTACATACTCCGCTCGAGTTCCTGTGGGGTTCGCGTTCTGGAATCCGCGGCACGAAGCTCCACGAACACTCCTCTTTCTGCGATGGCGATGTCTTTCTTGCCAAGGCGCATCGCTACGATCATTCTGCGATAATGCGGGGCGATCTCGTCCGGCGCCAGCTCCACCGCCCGAGTCAATTCATCGAATGCTTTCTTCAGCTCGCCGAGGCTCTCATAGACCACGGCGAGGTTGTACGCGGTATCCGGGCAGGTGGCGTCCAGCTTGCGCATCTTCTCGAACTCCTGCGCCGCGAGCGGAAACCGCTTCTCCCGCTTATAGCTGACCGCCCGGTTGTAGCAGGCATAGGGAGCGAGGGAGGCATCGAGCTTCTCGCCCCGGGCGAGATGTTTCCGGGCTTGCTCATAGCGACCCAGCTCAACCAGCGCCATCCCCAGGTTGACCTCGTCAATGGCGGAGTCGGGCAGGAGCCCTAAGCAGCGCTGAAACATCTTCATCGCGTCGTCATATTTCTCCTCCTCGTAATAGGCGCGCCCCATGTTTCGGAAGCGCGGCGCCTCTGACTGGTGTCCGGCTTGTGCCGAATAAGCCAGAACAGATGCGAACAGTATCGGAAACAACGATGCCGTAGCGAATATTTTCCTGAACACTTCTCCACCCTCCTTTTCAAACAGCGTTGCCCTTTCCTCTCGACACACCACAACTCCTTTTTCCTATGTGAACCGACGGGAAAATCTAACCACAAAATGGGAGCATCACGCCAGACGCCCGGCCTTCAGAGAGGACCAACCCAAGGAAACTGGCGTCAACTCTTCCCGAGTGGTTTGATGGTCATCACTTCAACTTCAAACAGCAAGTCGTCCCGGCAGATATCAGCAGCGGTCTCAATCACGCCGTGGTAGTCCAGACCTTCCTCCTCCGCAATGCGCCGGAAGTGCGTCGAGTATTCGGGACGTTTGAAGAATGCCACACAATGGGCGACGTCCGAAAAGCTGTGGTTGCGCGATGCGAGCAGCTCTCGCACAACGTTCAGGGTATGGCGGATTTGTTTCTCCGGGTCCCCGATGTGGACTGTTTTGCCCTCATCATCAATGCTTGCCGTCCCAGAAACATAAACCCGGCTGACAGACTCGTCTCTCACCTCGACTCCCCTCGAGAACGAGGAACCGTACTGAGATGCCTCGCACTGCGCGGGACTGTCGAGCGTTTCCGTCTCCAGTGTCCCCCCCTCCAGACGAGATATGGCGAGAAAATCCATCATGCACTCCCTCCCGAGGGGGCAATCCCCCTGAATCCCGGTGCTCGCTGGCAACCACACCGGCTTCTCCCCGTCCAGCAGCCCAAACTTTCGATAAGCCTGCCGTCGGCCGGCGTTGAACTCGTCATACCAGCTCAGCAACTTCGGAAGGTAGATCCACGTTCGCGCCACGTTCCGGTAGCTAAGCCCGTGCGCCGTAAGAATCTGATTCGCCTGCTCGAACATGGACACAGCGTGCTCTTGCCGTCTCGGCACACCCTGCAGGTCCCCACGCGGCCCCAGGGATGCCACGGAGAGGTAACAAATATTCTGGTAGCAAAACGTTCTGCCGACTGCTTGTCCTTCGAGGAGCAACTGACATACCGCCGCACTTTTCTTCGACTGCACCGCCCAGACCTGAATCCCCGCCACTGATGTCGGCTCGCACGGCATCTCTCCCACGAAACAAAGAGGGCCCTCCGATTGCACCCCGTGCCTCTTGAAAGCTTTCCTCCTGGCAGCCGAGACCGCCTCATAGGTGTTGGTCATCGCGTAGCATCGCTCCTGAACGACCTCACCCCGAATGCTCGAGATGTATTCTGCCACCCGGTCGTAAATCTCCTCCACCGACTCGGTCACCCCCGAGGGGAGCTTTTTGGGGCGGAAGGTCAAAAAGAACTCCTTGAGGTCACCTCTCTGGATTTCCACTACGCTCAGCGGCCCGCTGATGGAACGAGAAAATCCACTATGCTCTGGCATTGGGGAACTACGATTGGATTTCATTTTGAGGTATCCATATATGCTTTTGGGGTTACAGAAAAGAATAACTTTTGCCGTCATGCTGGGGGATGCCGTTCGATCTTGGACTGGCATCACACCCCCGGCGTACACCTTTCTCCTTGGTGACAATGTGAAGCATAGAACATAGTCCGCCGGAAAATCAAGATGATATTCCACAGGAGTGTGGCTCTATTTCCGTGGCAAAGAAAGGAGAGACACAGAGCTTAACGAAAAGACCCAGATGCGCAGGGAGGAAATGAATAACAAAAGCCTCGCGGCTGCACGGGGAAACGGGGGGCGTTCGCACAATCCTATTTGAAAACCGCAGGCTTGCTTTCTGCGGTCCCTCCGCCGAGTTCGTCTCGCTCCGAGACCGAAGCGTCACCGGTGCACGTAATCCCTCAGTCTCGGGCGGATAGCCGGCCGAGGCGGAGGAGGCAAGAAGTGAACAGCAGATTAACGCAAAGGCGCAAAGGCGCAGAGAATAAGGTGAGAAGGACACCCCGCCATGGCGGGGCTGTCGTTCCCTGGGCGTCTGGCGCTTGATTGCCAGGTGCAGCTCAGTGTTGCCGTCTATGTAACGCTGGCGTCTCGCCGGCAGTCCCGAGGGCGTCTCGCCCTCGGCGGGGGCAGGATGCCACCGGCACAAGGGCTACTCTGCGTCCTATGAGATGCGAACCTCAGCCGCCCGTAAGTGAGGCGTCACCGGTGCACGGCTTTTTAGCTTGAAAAATGTGAGCCTTTTTGCTTTAAGGGCAGTGTAAATCAGACGGGATTCAGACGCTTGGCAGATTGCTGAGCGCAGAGGAGTTGAGGTATCGTTTTTGGAACGCCAAATGATTGGAGGCAGCAGATGAAAGGCATTACGCGGCGAGATTTCATGAAGGGCACAGCAGCAGCAGGATTGGCCATGGTTGTCCCCAGGCGGGTTATGGGGGCCAACGACGAGATTCAGGCCGCTGTGGTAGGCATTCACGGTCGTGGTGGGTCGCACATGCACGAGTTCCAGAAGATTCCCGGAGTGCGGGTCGCGGCTCTGTGCGATGTTGACCTTAAGGTTCTCGGGGGCCGCGCTAAGGGCGCGTTCGAGAAGGTCAAGAGGTATCAGGACGTCCGGAAGATGCTGGAGAACAAGGACATTGATGTCGTGTCCATCGCCACGCCCAATGACTGGCACTCCCTTATCACGGTCTGGGCGTGCCAGGCCGGCAAAGACGTCTATGTCGAAAAGCCGTGCAGCCACAACGTTTTCGAGGGCCGTAAGTGCGTCGAGGCGGCGCGCAAATACAAACGGATCGTCCAGCACGGTACACAGAGCCGTTCCGGTGGGTCCGCCAAACTGGCGGCCATCGTCAAGAGCGGCGCCTATGGCAAGCTTCTGGTCTCCAAGGGCTATTGCTGCAAGCCTCGCTGGAGTATCGGCTTCAAACCGATCAAGAGCCCGCCGCCCGAGCTCGACTTCAACATCTGGCTTGGTCCCGCCCCCTTGCAGCCTTATCACGAGAATCTCGTCCACTACAACTGGCATTGGTTCTGGGACTTTGGCAACGGCGACATAGGCAACCAGGGCGTTCACGAGATGGACATGGCCCGCTGGGCGCTCGGCAAGACCCTCCCTCGCAGCGTCGTGAGTCTGGGCGGGCGTTGGGTCAACGAGGCGGGCTTCAAAGACCAGGGCCAAACTCCCAATCAGCTTGTCTCCGTTTTTGACTACGGCGATTCGCTGATTCTCTTTGAAACTCGCGGGCTGGTCGGCAAAGACAAGAAATTCCCGCGGATGGTCGCCAACGAGCTCTACTTCGAGGAAGGCGCGATTAAGAACAACAAGTTCTATCCCAAGGGCAAAGAGAAAGGCCAACCGCTGGTGGACGTGGATTATCACGTTTATCCGGGCGGCAACTTCGGCAACTTCATCAACTGTGTCCGCAGCCGGAAGTACCAAGAACTAAACGCCGACATCCTCGAAGCCCATCTATCGAGTGCCTTGTGCCACCTGGGCAACATTTCTTACCGCATGGGACTCGAAAAGCGCTTTGAGAAGCCGAAGGACTTCAGCGACAATGAAGTTGTTGGGGACAGCGTCATGACCATGTTGGAGAATACGAGAGCTATCGGCGTAAACGTTGAGAACAGCATGCTGCGGGTTGGTCCCAAGCTCGAGTTCAACCCCAAGACCGAAAAATTCGTCAACAACGCCGCCGCCGACATGCTCCTGACGCGACCCTATCGCAAGCCCTTCGTTGTGCCCGACAAGGTCTGAGAAAGCGTACGGCGCCCTTTTCGGCTGCGCAACCTTCGCACAGAAGCCGGTCGCGCGCATGCGCTGCACACAATTGCGAAAATGTGCACCGCACCAAACGGCGGAGAGCGTTTTCTCGGTTAGAACGCATCTCTTTTCGTGAAAGTCTTCGCCTTAATCCGGCACAAAACCAGTGCTGCGCCAGTTGCTTGTTCATGTTTATGGCGAGAACGTAGTCCGTCATTGCGGGCGCGAGTCTTCCTGAGGCGACTGGGGGAGCATCAAGAGGTTCGCGCCCCTTCTCCCATTGCAGAGTGCCTATCGCTTTCGTGCTCTTGGTTGAGCCCCGCCTTTGGCGGGGTTATTCCCAACCCCCCAAGGACGCCTCTGGCGTGGGGTTTCGGACTGGAGACCAAAACTTTCTTCTCCCCGTTGAGGTCCAGTTCGGCGACTCCTATTGATTTCACTGCCGCCAGGGCCTCTCTGGGGCTGAAACGCAGACCCTTTTCGACAGGTTCCGCCGCTAACAGAGTCTGTTTATGACTCTGTCCAGCTCCATATTCTCCCAAAGACGCCTCGCCACCAGAATAGGCCCCCAGGACACCGATACTATGCCCTGGCCGATGAGATAAAAGCCTTTCTGGCGGGCTCTGAAGCTCCACTTCGCGAGGGGAAAGCCCAACCGCGAGCCAAACCTCAACGAATGCTACCAATATAGCCGAATTTTTGGGGAAACTCCTGAACCGAGAAAACGGTTGACAGCAGGGCACGGCGCGCGGTTATCCTTTGATTGAAATAACAAGTTTTCACGGGAAAACCTTTGTCCATCGGCGAATTGGCTTTTTCAGAGCGTCCACGCTTCTTGTCTGGCGGAGTCTTTTCAGGAGGCAATGGTTCGTACGGGCTGTAATGTTTGTGTTGGCGTGATGTCGTCGTCCTCACCTCCTTTCGTCCTGAAACCGTCCCGCTCAAGCGGGATGGTTCTGCCGGCGCCGAGATCGTGACCGTCGCTCGTTTCGCCTGAGAGCAGCCCCATTGCCGCCGCAGTAGAAGTTCTGTCAACCGAAAGAAGCGTTACAAAAGGAGCAATAGCGAACGATACTCGATGTCCTCCAGAATCGGCAAAAGCGTCTTTATCATTAACTCAAGTTCCTATCGTCGCAATAATGTGTGGCAAACAATGGGAGGGTCTAAAAATGAGAAAAGCAATAACGAATTCCATGTTTTGGGCTGTATTTGTGAGCTTGGCATTGGCTGTGGGCATCGCCAATGCGGATATCGAGTCCGGTCTGGTGGGGCACTGGGAGTTTGACGAGGGCGAGGGCACAAGCGCTGAAGACAGCTCCGGCAATGAGAATCATGGCACTCTTGTCGGCAACCCGCAGTGGGTGGAGGGGGTTATAAAAGGCGCCCTGGAGTTCAACGGTACGGATTCGATGGTGGACATCCCTTACTCCCCGGATATGACGCCGTCCGAAGGTGCGACGATGTCCGCATGGGTCTTTCCAACCGACACTACCAGAAGCTGCATAGTCGGTCAGTTGAATGGATATGGCATGGCGCTTTTGGACGGTCTCCAGCTCAAGTCGGTCATATGGGGCGCTGACTGGGTCCTGAGCGACGTCACCATACCCATGGAGGAATGGTCACACATAGCTATGACCTGGGACGTTGCAAATGCCGAGAGGATGATATTCTTAAACGGCGAGCTTGTCGGCCAGAGAGGAGACGCCGCCGTACCTCAGGTTCAGGACAACCTGGGCATCGGCCTTTGGGCAGGGTGGGCCGGGGGCGACGATTCGTTTATGGGAGTTATTGACGACGTGCGGCTTTACGGCCGGGTCCTGAGCGAGGAGGACATCGTGGAGCTGTTTGAATGGGTCGGCGGGGCGAACGCCGGCCCCGACCAATGGGTCGAGGCCGGGGACACGGTGACCCTCGAGGGCTCCGGACCGGCGGATGCGACCAGCTTTGCCTGGGAACAGGTCATTATTGCGGACGAGCCGGCTGTAACACTCGTCAATCCGGGCGACGCTACGTGCACCTTCGACTCCCCGGTCCGTGACATCGGTTACGCCCTGACTTTCCGCCTGACAGTGGAGTCCACGGAGACGGGCACAACTACCGACGAATGTCTGGTCATGGCGCGTGCTCCCAACGCCCCCAAGGTCGCCCCCGGCAACTTGCGAACGGTACGGACGGACAGTGGCTTCTGGCTCTACTGGGATCCCGTTTTCGACGCGGAGGCTTATGCGATAGAGATAGAATATCTGCCGGACGTCTGGATACCTGTCGCGCCCAACGTGATCCCCCCTGAATATCAAATCAAGGACCAGAATCCAGGGGCCATAGTTCCCGTGCGGGTCGTAGCCAAGAACAGCCACGGGGATGGCGCCGTCTCCGACCCGGTTACGATGACTATTATGCGGAATGTGGCGCTGCCGGCGCCAGCGGGAGATACGCCTCCTACCGCGTCTTTTGACTACGATGGCAACCCTGTCACGGCGTTGAATGACGGCGTCCTCGATTCCAGCACCGACAGCTACGGCACAGCAGCCGAGACCGAGGATTTCTGGGGCTATACCTGGGATGAACCGCTGTTCTTCGACGAGATAGCCTATTTCACGGGCGATGTCTTCTGGAATGGCGGCTGGTTCACTGACCTGACGGTTGAGTACACGGAGGACGGCGCCACTTGGGTCAAAGTTGCCAACGTGGAGATCAACCCTGCCTACGACTTCACGGATTCTTCGGAGGACCGCGACGGGTTCCTCAGGTACGAGATCTCATTCATGACCGTCAGGGGCACAGGAATAAGGATTTACGGCGCCCCCGGTGGCTGGGCCGCATTTACCTCCATAGCCGAGTTGCAGGTTTATGGCGACCAGACACAGGGCCCTCTCATCGTTCAGGGCGTGGATGCTGATGCGCCGGAGTATAGCACCGCCGCTCTGGACGGGAGGTGCTCCTTGTCAACGAGAGGACCGCTGTCCGGATTCGCCTGGGTTCAGACGGGAGGAGCAACCGTGGCCATCAGCGGAGCCGACCAAGCCCTTGCGAGCTTCACAGCTCCCGGCGTGGACGCCGATACCGTTCTGACTTTCGAGCTCACGGCCGGAGATGGGACGGAGACAGATACCGATGAAGTTTCCATCACCATCAAGAATCAGGTCACCACCTCGGTTGCCGGTCCCGATGAATGGGTTTACGAGGGCACCGATGTGACCCTGGATGGAACCGGTTCGACCACGACCTCCGGGAACATCACCTATTCCTGGACCCAGACCCACGGGACAGAGGCAACCCTGACCGGAGCAAACACTGCCACATCTTCCTTCACCGCCCCTGCGGTATGGGATTACAACGACGACCTCATTTTCCAGCTTGAGGTGGACGATGGAGTCGGGCCCGTCAGCACCGATACGATAACCGTCACTGTGAAAAACCTCTATCAGTTCCGGGTCAAGGAAGGCCTGCTGGGGCACTGGACCTTTGACGAAACGGAGGGCACAACCGCTCACGACAGCTCCGGCAATGAGATTAATGGCGCCCTGCAAGGTGACCCGCAGTGGGTGGCCGGAAAGAGGGGCGGCGCGCTGGACTTCGATGGTGCCGGCGACTATGTGAGGATCCCGCGGATCGTGCAGGATGACTTCACCTTAACGGCCTTGATTAAAACGGACACACCCGGCATTATGGTGGGTGGCCAGGGTTATCAGGGCAGTGGACTGATGTGGTCGGATGTTGGTGGTATGGCGAATGACTTTATCCTGGCAGTTCTCGGGACGAAACTCTCCTTCTTTTGCGGAAACCCTGACCTGTCCGTAAACTCAGATCTGGATGTTGTGACGGGTGACTGGGTGCATGTCGTCGCGACGCGAAGCGCACAGCAGCAGAGAATTGGTATATACATTGACGGGAAGCATGAGAAAACCTTTGATCATGCCAATAGTGGCCCATTGGATGCTCAATCCATAATTGCCATCGGAGGGAATGTTAATGATTCACGTTACTATACGGGGCTTGTAGACGAGGTCCGCATTTATGACCGGGTCTTGAGCGAGGAGGAGATCAGGAAACTCTATGAGTATGAGTCGGTCGAGCTGACCGATGCCTATGCCCTGAGAACTCTCGCCACATCCTATCAGGCGGGTGCGAGCATTGACGTTTCCGTGTCGGCCAGAGCGAATCCCGCCAATCCCCCTGACACGTACACGGTGACGGAGAACATTCCTGAAGGCCTGTCGGTAGTCGCCGGGAGCGTCACCCATGACGGAAGTGTCGGGGAAAACACTATCACGTGGACTCTGAGCGGTGGGGGAGTGACAGACCTCGCCTATTGGCTGCAGGTCCCCGCGGAAACGAGCGCCGCGGTCAACTTCGGCGGAACCGTTTCCTTCGGGGCAACGACCGTGGACATCTACGGAGACAGCGCGCTATATGCGGCTCCCACGGCCCCGCTGTACGCGACTCTGGATACCACGCTTGGGATAACCCTAAGCTGGTGTCCGCCGCCGGAAGAAGGCGCTGATGCCTACCGGGTCTATCGCAGCGTGGACGGCGGCGACTGGGCACAGGTAGCCTTTACCAGGGAAACCTTCTACACGGAAGGCCTTGTCGAGGGGAGCACGTACAGCTACAAGGTCATGGCGGTCAGCAAGACTGGCGTGGAAGGCCCCTTCTGTGACGCGACGGACGCGATGACGGTAACCGTGCCGACACTCGTGGAGGCGGAGAACTACAACTACGGCGGAGGCCTCTACCCCGGATACCGAGAGTGCCCGGCCGCCAATCGGGCGCCGGACTCCGACACAGTCGGCACGACGGAGGAGTACGACTTCTACTTCGACAATACCACGGAGGGCGACGCGCGCAACACCTACCGACCCAACGATAGTTGTGCGATGCAGGAGGACCGGGTAACGGCGAACATCGGATGGATCACTGTCGGCGATTGGTGGCGGTACACCCTCGATGTTCCCGAGCCGGGGCCCGAGGATCCCCCGGACGGCTGGGCCCGGGTAGGGCTGCTGG
>Ga0315543_1000668_pt1 | contig 40598 bp, 60 predicted proteins | sample SalMarSW160210MG_2_FD_203098 | JGI IMG/M metagenome (GOLD analysis project Ga0315543, IMG submission 203098) | Salt marsh sediment microbial communities from the Plum Island Ecosystem LTER, Massachusetts, United States - Salt Marsh Sediment SW1601-210 ...
GGCAGGGCAATGCCCATTGAGTTTTAATTATGAGTTTGATATTTAATCCACGCATGAAGCCCAGATTAGGCACACCTATCAATAAGGCCATAGCACATAAACTTGGTCTTATTGGCTGCTGGCTATTTAACGAAGCCGGCGGCGGACAAGCCTTCGATTTGAGTGGTAATGGAAACACAGGGACTCTTGTAGGTGATACCCATTTTGTACCTGGCAAATTCGGCTCCTGCCTAAACTTTGATGGGGATAATGATTATGTTGATACCATTAATTCATCTTCGCAAGATTTCGCAAGCGGATTTACTCTAAGTGCTTGGGTGAAACCAGCTAACACAGATTCTGATGGAAGAATAATTTATAGATATGATGCCGCTTCAAGGGATGGATATTTTTTGACACAATCTCCTACTGGTGTTGGGATTTGGGGCTTTCGTGTTTTTGTTAATCCAACTTTTGATTCTGCCTTAAGCAATTCCGCACCAACTGGTAACTGGCAACATATTGTTGGGGTTAGGGAAAACGATGGAACACTAAAGTTGTATGTTGATGGTGTTCTTCAAACAAATACAGGGACTATGGCAGGAGCTATTGATTCAAATGATGGTTTAAGGATAGGTATTGACATAAGTAACTCCAAGGATTTCAACGGTCAAATTGACAACGTAATGATTTTCAATAGGGCGCTGAGTGCTAACGAAATCCAGCAACTTTACCGCGAGCCGTTTTGCATGTTCCAAAGAGAACTTATAGAGTTATGGGCTGCAAGTGGTGGAGCTCCGCCTGCGGGACATCCGTATTATTACCGTGAATTTGCAAATAGGAGAATAGCTTAATGCCTATACTTGTACAACAAAGTGAAGCGACAGCCGCATATCGGAGAATGTATTTTCATTGTGTGGATGCTACAGATGGAATGACTCCCGAAACAGGCGAGGCAGGTGGGCAACCGCAAATATCTTTGAATGGTGCAGGATGGGGTAATACTACTAATGTTTTGGTTGCAATAGGGAATGGTCGCTATTATGTGGAATTGGTCGCTGCAACGGAAGTTAATTCACTTGGCATAATAGAGGGAAGATATAAAAGTGCCAATACAGCCGAATCTATAGGAACTACATTACAAGTTGTACCATTTGACCCATACGATTCTGTCCGTTTAGGATTAACTGCCTTGCCTAATGCCGCCGCCGATGCAGCAGGTGGCTTGCCAATAAGTGATGCAGGCGGCTTAGCTATGGATAGTATCCTTACTTACGCCATATCATCGGCAGCGTGGGGTTCGATAAATAGTGGCATTGTCTTTCGTGGTGTTGTAACTGCTGATGACCCTGGTGTCAGCTTTACAATCAGTGGTCTTGCTGGTCAGGGAGCAGGCGCTTTTGTTGATGCTAATACTCCTTGGTACGCCTATGTTTTACGCGATGCAGGTGGAGCCGCTGCCGCACCACAAGGAGAAATAAGGAAGGTTACAGGATATACATCAGCATCAGGCCAATTTACTACTGATGCCTTTACGGTTCCTGTAGTAACAGGTGATGATGTTATAATTATAAGTGCTGCCCTTACAAATTCCTTAAATACTTTAACGATAGTCGAAGCAATTAAAGCCGTGACCGATGTTCTGCCAGATGCCGGTGCATTAACAACCTTAATAAATCATTTAACCGATATTAAGGGTACAGGCTTTGCAAAAAATACACATAGCTTGCCACAATGCCTGACGGCGACCGGATTTTCAACGCATTCGGCAGCCAATGTTAAAACGGCTATAGAAGCTGCCGGCTCACATTTGGCTTTGATTAAAGCCGTCACCGATATTTTATTCGGCCATTCAACAACAATAAGTTCAGTTGTCACGCCGGATACGGTCTTTGATATAGCCGATGGAATACCCAATGCAGATGGCTATAACAATATGGTTATCGCAATTAAAGATGTTTCATCTGGCTATTGGATTACGAAAAAGGTAACGGATTATGATACAACAGGTCATTTTCGTATAACAATTGATAGCGATGCTGAATTTCCCTTAGCAGAAAATGATATTGTTAAATTCAGCAATCTAAGTTATTCGCCTACGGTTGCAGGTGGCAGTTTGACAGTAGATGAAATACTTGACGGATTAACGACTGGCCATGATATTCCTAACTCTGTTGGCAGAAAGATAGGACGATTGCGCGAGGCATTTTAGGGATAGATAAATGATTTCGGAAGAACAAAATGTGGAAGTAACTAAAGGAGATATAGTAAGAATACACAGCAAGCTTGATGCTATTACAAGCGATGTAAATGGCTTAAAAGTCGATGTCATGGCTATCAAAGTTGAAATGAAACTTAGAAGTATTGCTGTTGAAAGCTGGATACATCCAATTAAAGATTTGATTTTTGATTTTGTGAAAATAGGCATAGTTGCCGCAGTTACATAGGTATTAGTAAAACAATGAGAAAGGATTAGATTATGAATCCTTTATTGGAAAAATTAACCTCTGGCAGATTCATATTAACGATAACGGCGGGTATAGTTTTCGCATGGTTAAGCATAAATGGCCGATTGCCTCTCGATAAAGTGACAGAGATAGTGCTATTGGTCTTTATGCTGTATTTTACAAGGGCAGATAGAAATAATACAGGAAAGGTTTAATTATGGGAGCGAATGAAACTCTAATAGCTCTTATCATTTTACAGGCTTTAATAAAATGGCTTGAGGCCAAAAATGAAGCAGGAGCAGACCATCCAGAAGATAACGATTTGATTAAATCCATATTAGAAGGTCTTCTGGGAATATTTGCAAAAAAATGAAAGCTGATTGTCACTTTTGGCTAACTTATGTTCTTGGTCGCTATGCCGGCATAGACAGGTTTACCTCAGAGGTCATAGCGTGGGCAGACGGCTATACGGACAAGCGAACTAAAGCTGGTGAATTTGGCCTGCAAACACAGTGTGCCGTTCCTTTCAGTAATTGGAATAAACCGCATATCCAAAGCACTGTTTTAATGCCGTTTCACTTTGTGCCAGGAGACCATCCGGATAATCCAAGGGCAGTTGTTGCCAACAGCGCCCGGGCGCGTATGCTTGTAAATGAATCCTTAAAGAATCCTATCAGACTCGGAATCAGTCTACACGCCTTTCAGGATACGTGGTCGCATGAGAACTTTACCGGCTATGAGGAGCCATTTAATTCATGTAAGGATTTTTTCCTGCCTAATGTCGGTCATACGGACATGAAAACAAAACCGGATTTGGTGGAGTTTGAATGGGATGATCCGCGTACCAAAGAACATATAGTCAATAGAGTGAAATTTTTAGAAGCTGCTAAAGAAACTTATGCTTATCTTCAAAAACTTGGTGGTGGGCCGGAATGGGAAATCTTTAGTAAACGGATAGAAGGGGTTCTGGCTCTACCGAATATGGGCGCGCGGATAGCAGAGATGAAGCGAATGTTAGGCAATACCAGATTGGAATGGAAACTCATAGACAGAAAAATCCGTACTAAGTACGAAGATGAATTTGTTTTAATGGCCAAGAAACATCTTGGTTGCGTGTTAGGCTCATTATAGAAAGGGTGACATAATGAGATATGGTAGCAAAAAAGGTGTGGGTGGCGGCAGAGGTCGAGTAGGTGGTAGTCGGCGCAATATCAATCGTGGTGGATGCAGCAAAGACGGGCCAGGTCACGGCAGAGGTGGTGGCAGAGGCCATGGTGCTGGCCGCAAAGGATAAAATAAAGCGGCGCAGCGGCCACCGCTTTTTTGAAAATTCTTACACATTTTCCTCCGGCCAGTCTCTTTCTAAGGGGCTGGCTTTTTATGGTTCACAAAGAGGACAAGGATATTTTCCTGCTTCAATAGCTTCCTCCCTGGTTTCAAAAATTATGGCGGAGGTCAGTTCTTCAACCATTTTACAATCCATGCGGTGAAAGAACTTTTTATTTGTGCCAGCGATATATCGGCTAAGAATTGGTATATTTGGTTCAGGCAGAATTGGTATATTTGGCTTAGAAGGAGTTTCTTGTGAATATATAGGCTTGGCAGCCGTAAATTCTTTAGAAGGATAAAAAACTATAACCAAACCCACAACGATATTTATACATAAAAGCGCTAAAAAAAATTTTAATTCCAAAGATTTTTTTAATGAGTTTTCAGTCAACATTTTCTATTTATCCATCGCCTTCACTATAATAATGGGGTGACGCCTATCGCTTTGATAGCATATATTGGGGAAAGGATTCTACCATGCAAACCAGAAAGCGGAGCTCTAACAATATTATAGATTTTCAAAAAGAGCGAGAAAAATTTAATGACCAGCGTCCTTCTTACGCAGCAGGTTTTCAGATGGGGTTAAATCTGTTGAAAGCAATCCGGCTTTCTTTAGACCTTCCCAAAATTCAGGTTTCACAACAGGATTGTCTTTCGCATCCAGCGTAGCCCACTCTCGAAGCTGAGCAGGTAAATAAGGCCAAATAAAAAGTGCCCCTGCGAAATCTTCTTGAATATGATGACCAACATCAGAACAAAAATCTGCAAATGATTCTTTGACTTTTACTGGCAACCACCATCCAGGCTTAATTTTTTCAGGATTTTTTTTCATTTTCTTGCATTATATAAGTCTTTTTGTAATAGGCAATTGTGAAAATTTCCTTAAAATAGACTGTATAAATACTAAAAATTTACAGGATTTTTCCTTGACAGAAATACCTCAAATGTACGACAATATAAATATGAACAAAGACCTAAGAATACAATTTCGAATATCCTCGCGGATGTGGCGGCGATTTTTGAAGGCCATAAAAGGCCAATTTGACAAACCGTCTGAAGCGCTCCGTCACGCCATTGTTGAATATACCGAAAAGAGATTACAAAGTCAAGGAAATTCTCAAAAATAGGGGACAAAGTAAGATGCGGATTTGGGAACACATCGTCAAAGCGATTCTTGATTATAACAACAAAATAATGATAGCCCAAATCCGTGTGTACCCCACATGGTTAAAGGCGGGCAGGCTTCGTCCCTGCCTGCCTTGCTTTTTTAAGGTGACTTATGAGTAAAATAAATGATTACAAATCAGCAAAAAAAGAACATGAAGGATTAATTGATTGGTTTAATAATGCAACTGTGGAAGGATTCAGCAACAATAATACTATCTGCCTAAAATATTATAAAGGTGCTGGCCCAATATGGTGTCCTTGTACAGGCAATAGTATCATTCAACGTCTTATCACCAAAGAGATAAGTCAAGAGTTCATCAATAAGGTGATTGGAATATCTGCTGCCGAGGTTGAGCAACTCCGCAAAGAAGCTCAAGAGGAAGCCATAGCTTTTATCAAAGAAAATTAAAAATGGCAAATTCAGATTTAATAAACAGAAAGCATTGTAAAGATTTCGCATTAAGGATAGCAAGTGACATGCGTTTAGGTTGGTTGCCGGAGAGAGTATCAAAGCAGTTTCTTGACGACTTGAATACAAAAGTCCGCAACGCAATAACCAGCGCTGTAACTCATCACCCTACAAAAGGTAAAACTATTAAATATTTGGTGTGAAACTGACAATGGCTGAGAAGGTAAAGCAACAAACAATTAAGTTCAGGATGCAAGGGATTTCAGGCGAATTACCCTTATCAGAAGCAAAAATGCACTGTATCTCCAAAGATAAATATAAAAGTGTATCGCTTGGCGTGAGTCACAAAGGAAGCATGATTGTCCCTTTTGCCAAGATAATACTTTACGATACGGGTTTATATAGAGATGCAATAATGAGTTTTGAAGATGCCAAAAAACTGGGTGAGGCTATTGCTCAAGCATGGAATAATTCCCTAACCGATAAGCGAGACTGAAAATGGGCGAGAAAACAATATACGATTTGAAATTACATGAAAGTATTTATGTTTGCGAGAAACCTTCAATATTAGTTGTGCGAGTTCCAGGGGGATGGATTTATAATATTCAATATCCTATTGAAGAAGGGCACGATACCAGTGTTTTCATTCCTTATGATGATGAATTTACAAAACATTACTAAATAGCTCTCTTACAAGTAAATATCGGTTTAGTGTATATAGGGCGGGGAGATAACCACTGGAGTTGGCTACTTCGGAGCGTGGCAATCGCAAAAGACCCACATAGCTTTGGGCATACTCCCGCCTGTGGGTGCTGGAATAAAGCAAGTCGAGGTCGGTATATCCGTTAATTCGTCTTAGCCAGACGGCCTCGCCCTATATACATTAGCTCTCCTACAACTAAATATGAGGATAATTTTGCAGCTAATACATTCTGACGCAAGTACGACACGCTGCAACAAACTTATCTACTGGTGGCGGCGTGTGTGAAACGCTAATATCCAGAATAGGAGAACTGGCACTCATTAACGGCGGTTAGTGTAACGGTAGCACGCTGACGGTGGTGTCAGTAGAACGGTTCGACTCCGAGCCGCCGACTATAAAAACAAGGCGTCACAATGAACGCCTATCCTATTCAGCAGGTAGCGGGTAAAGCCAATCCTGTCCACCAGTAGTTTTTAAGCTGCAAATTAACCCTCCTTCCGAAGGCCGGAGATTTCACGCCTATAAAATCTCGCTTTGTTGTATCTCACAGTAGGCTGTGTACCCCTGACAATATAGTCTCCGGCCTGAAAATAACGTGCGGCGGCAGCATGTTCTGTTGTGTTGAGGATAAATTTTAAGGCAACGGTATAAAAAACAGAATGAGTCCGAAATAAGCCCGACCCGATTTATCCTGTCCGTCGCACATTATCCAGCTTGCTATTAGCAGAAATGCTAAACAAGGTTACTTTTTAAGAGTGTCAAAGTTATAGGTTTGTTAAACGGTTTAAATGGTATTTGGGACTAAGGGCGTAAACCGAAGCCAAGACTGAAAGCCCAAAACAAAAAACCCGACACAATAGCAAGCTGGTTTTGACTTTATCCGGCCAGCAAAGAACCGAGTCTCGGCAGGAGCCGAGTACAGGGATGGTAATGGTATCAAGGATGATTAGCTATGGACAGCACGATTACGGTTGGAACTGGCCGGCTTAATGAAAACACTTTTTTGACGAGAGGGTTGCTGGCCCCATGTGCTGAGCATGGTGAATCTGGGTGTGTGAATCGTTATATGACTCAGCCGATTTGCACTGACGTCAGCTAAACCGAACCCCAATTTTTGAAAACTAAATATCGCGGGTTAAAGTTCTGGTGAACTTGGCAGTTTCATAAGCTGCATAGATGAGTCCGATTCTCATACCCGCAACTCAAATTCTATTTAGCCAATGGGCCTGTCGACTTATTGCTGGCAGGCCCATGATTGAAAGGTGAATTATGGATTTTTCAGATGTTAATTTTGAAGATGAGTTAATTGAAGTAATTCGTAATGCTTGTCCTGAGGGCAAAGAGGAAGAATTTAAGAAAGTGGCTTTGGAATATTGGAAGAATTATCTCGTTGCAGACCTAATTGAAACCGCGATGAGTTAAAGGGGAAAAGGAATACTTTCAGAAAAACTTTACAGGAGCAAGAGAGAATCAGGGATTTGCGAGTAAGAGTAGAGAGGTAATCAAAATGACTCAGCGAATTGAAGAAAGAATATTTGGCGTAAAAGGTATTGAGCAATCGGAGCGGCTAACAAAGGCTTATCAAACCGGAGTGTATGAAGATGAATTTACAACACCTTTTCTAACTGGTGAGCAAATAAAACAAAGAGCGTTAAACACGCTTAGGAGATTGCCGCGATGTTTAAGCGAATCTTAAGAGCAATTTGGTCAGCCTGTTTAGCAATTATAAACTTTTTGGGTAGGCCCGATGAGTATGGATTTTGGGAAACAGAATGACTCAACAACAATTATCACTAACTCTTAATCCTTCGGTGAAGGAGAAGGATGAGCTGCGCTTATCAAGGCAGGCGATGGAGATGTATGAATTATTTTTGGCAAGAGACCGTATGGGCTTATTAGTTTCAACAAATGATTTAGATGCGATTGGTGATCAATATCAAGCCAGATTGTATGAAGTGCGGAGAGCACTTATATCTAAAGGTCTATGCATTGATTTAGTCAAAAAGGGAGAAGGTGGTGTCAATTATTACAAATTAGTCAATCTTGAACAGAGCACATTTTTTTCAAAGAGGAAGAACTATTTATGATATTGGACATAATTGCGGAGAAGATATATGGCTAAGTATCGTAAAAAACCAGTGATTATAAATGCCATTAAATTCACTGGAAATTATCAAGAAGTTTTTAATTGGGTTAGTCAATGGCATGACAAAGATGAAGGGCCCAGAATGTGGGCGGCGTATGAAGATACTGAATTAATTATTGATACACTTGAAGGAGAAATGCGAGCAAATATCGGAGACTTTATTGTTCGTGGTGTCAAAGGTGAATTTTATCCCTGTAAGCCAGATATATTTGAACAAACTTATGAAAAAGTTATTGAGGGAAATCATGGCTAAGAAAAAGGGCAAAAAGACTACTAAAAGGCGGCGAATACCAATAATCAAAGCCGTCCGAGTAAAAGAAATTGTCGTTAAATATGGCGGGGTAATAAGAACAGGTTCGTATGAGAACAAACGGTTATCATTTGAATTTGCCGCCGATTGTCCCCGCTATGCCGATCCGGACGTAGTATGTGATTATCTTGAAGCTCTTGCCGCTAATCAGTTTTACCAGGCACAAATAAAAGCCCTTGAAACTTTGCCAGAAGAAATGAGGGACAAAGTAATTGATATTCACGATATGACTCCCGCTCAGGCGGCACAGACAATCAGTGATTTCTTTAGGCATTTTGGGACCGGAAAACCTTTAACGGCAGAGCAGAAGAAAAAGCGGATAGAGGAATTAGGCAGTGAGCTTAAAGACTTATCGGTCAGATTAAAAAAGGAGAACAATCGCCTCAAAAAGAAGAAGAACATTGAAAGCGAAGATTTGGTTGAGCGTTCTGAAATAATAAATCGTCAGCGAGCTATAAGAAAAGAACTCAAAGAGTTAAGGAAACCATAAGATGCAAACAGAAGCAATTCAAAAAGTAGAAGTATCACAAATCGTTGAGCCAGATACGATTCTACGGATTTACAAGGACGCTGAGGCAATCACCAATGAAGCATTAGCTTTTAAGGTGACTGATTATCAAACCTCAGACCAAGCCAATATTCTTGCCAAGAGAATCAATACCGGTATGAAGGCTTGGGACGCCTTACGCAAAAAGATTCTTGAACCGACCAAAGCGTTCACAAGGAGAATCAATGAGCTTTTTAAAGTCGTAACAGATATGGGAACGCCTGCGCTCGAGCATCTTGACAGAGAAAGAGACAATTTCCGCAGGAAAGAAGCCGCAAAACAGGCAGAAGAAGAAGCTAAAGCCCACGCTGAGGAAGCACGCCGGCAGAAAATTAGTGTTGCCAAAGGCGGTGATGGTTCAAGTATTAAGCCTGTCGAAAAGCCTGTTGACCAATTAAAGGCTCGCTCTACAGATACCGTCCGGCGAATACCGGACAGAGCGGCCATTCAGACCGCCATTGATAAAGCCACCAAAGACATGAAAATTGAATGTCCTTTGCAGATCGCAGGCGTGAGAATCTATGCCGAATGGAAATTTGAAATCTATGATAACGGCGCTCTGCCGGAACAATATAAGAAAAATAGCTATATTGATGCGTAGTCTCTCTTCACGAAAGGAATCTGACAATGAGTATAAAAGATAAAATTATCGAGTTACTGACTTCTACTAACCGCGTAGGAATTGAATCGTTAATTAAATATTTGATAGATGAGGGGTTTTTTGAAGCACCTGCCTCGACGAAATTTCACAATTCCTATAAAGGGGGACTTGCAGAACATTCGTTTAGAGTTTGGGAAATATTGTATTCGTATAGTAGTCAGTTCATTCTCGATATATCTTTGAGTCCGGGCCAAGAACCACTTCCTATCAACGAAGATAATATCATCATTGCTGGATTGTTACATGATGTATGCAAAATCGGGGCTTACCTCGGCGACGAGAAACCCTATAAATGGAATCGTAATCAACCCAAAGGTCACGCCTTATTGTCTATTGAGCGAATTAAAAAGCATATCACTCTAACAGACCTTGAGGAGTTAATGATTAAGTACCACATGGGCGTCTATGGTCTGAATGAATTTTACAAAGAAAATGATTGGCAACAAGGTGAATATTCTCTCCGAGGCGATGAGACAAAGAGCAAAGAAGAACGCCGAGGCAAATCTTTGGCAAATGCGTGGTACCACAACCCTATAGTTAAGCTCATGTATTTCTGTGATGAATTAGCCACGTTTGAAGAAAAATCAAAATCAAGTTCGCAAAAATAAATTAATGCGTAGTCTCTCTCCATAGAACCTTTGGCTGTGGGATGGTTAAACAGCCAATATTTATGACCAATGCAGAAAAAAAGTGCAGGGAATTATGGCGACAGTGTGTGAAGCTCCGGGACCGCTTTTGTGTCATATGCGGCTGGACGCCGCCGGAATTAGGCCAGCTTAACGCACATCATATCTGGTTTCAAAGTGCTGGTAACTGGAAGGTTCTATTTGATATAGACTTTGGAACAAGTTTATGTCGCTGGTGTCATCTTGAAAGAGAATATGCCCCGCATATTGATAATGAGAAATTTTTAGAGAAGATTTTGCCGCGGATTAAACAAGATAGCCCCGACCGCGCCGCAAAGATAATTAAGTTTCTAAACGAACCCAAAGAGGTTCTAACTGAGAAACCATGCTATGCTGAAATAGCTGGAAAACTTCAACTAAAATTCAAAGAGTTAGAATCTTCGTACTGGATGAACAAGGACATTGATAACTCCAGAGGAGCGCCAATATAAAAGGAAGTAAAAATGCAAATTGAAGTCAACAAAGTTAAAAAGGTAAAAGTTTTTGCCGATGGATACGAAATTACTAAAGAAGATGGTTGGATGTTTTGGCTTGATAGAAAGTATGGAGTAGTGCCGCACGAAGGCGATGAGATAAAATTGATGTTTCATTGGGGCAATCAGATACACGGCATTGAAATTGAAGGCAAAATCGCTTTTTGGAAAACCAAAGAGCAGGCTGATAAGGAACATCAAAAATGGGTTGATAAAACTCGCGCAAAGCACAAGAAAAATTATGAAGTCTTAATGGCAAAAATCAAAGATGAAGATTCTTTTGTTACCGTTGATATTTCAGGGATGGGCGGCGGTTATGAAAGAGTTTGCCAAAAGATGCTCAGGGCTGGAATTGAATATCTCGCTAATAAGCCGAACTTTGTGTTTGACCACAAGCAGTATAAAAATATCTATGGTGTGTGTTTTTCGGATTCTGAACATGCAAAAAAACTCGATGAAGTTTTACATACAGCAGTAAGTGATTATACAGGAGCTATGCACCAAGCCGTAATTAACCATCTTGCTTATATCCACAAGCACGGATACACAAAATGGCTTGAGCAAGCAGGCAAAGAAAGACAATATACTTATCCAAGCGAATTACCTGCACCAACATTTTGAAATAACATGGATGTTATCGAGTTAAAAGTTATTGGCAGGGTAGGTGGTTCAGGGAGTAAGAGTGCTTATCCTGTTAAAAGAAAAAACGGCAGCACAAGAATTGCCATCGCTCCGGCCTCAAAATTTCAAAAGCCTTGGATGGATTCGGTTCGATGGGCTTTTATTCAAGCTTACGGGCGTCACTTTATGCCTTTTCGCGGGGCGGTAATGTTTCAGGCGGTTTTCTACGTACCCCGTCCAAAAGGTCATTTCAAAAAAGATGGCAAACTAAGTAAAGAAGGACAGCGCCACCCTTACCCTGACAAAAGAAGTGCCCCCGATTTGGACAAAGCTACACGCTCCACAAAAGATGCTCTAAGCGGGTTTGCTTATAAAGATGATAAACAAGTAGTTTGTAATAATGTAGCCTGGGAATGGCGAACAACTCCTGGTGCTGATATTCATATAGAACAGATATTTGACCCTGCAACAATCTAAGAAAGGACTCTAATTGATAAGTTTATCAGACACAGAATTAAGAGAGCAGAACAAGAAAAATCTGGAAGGCCCAAGGGGTGAAAATCCAGAGCATGTGCGCATATTTACTGAACTGGATAGGCGATATAAAAAACTTTTTGGACCATCACCTAAAGAAATCTCGACACAAATAGAATATTATCGCAGGCGCTTTGCTTTTACTATGACGGACAAGGACCTTGAAGAACATTACCGTAAATCAACTGGCCGCTCCAAAGATGATAAATTATGGAAACAATATTTTGAAGAAGAACTTAATCGAAGAAAGGACTATAAAAATGGGAAAGAAAAAAACCTCAGACGTAACCCATAAAAGTAAAGAATCGCACAGATTGCCCTGCAAAATTAGTAAAGAGCAGAAGGCCGAAGCCGCCGACCAATTAGCAACTGCAATTCAGGAAGCGGACAGTTTAGAGCTCGAGCGCAAAACCACACTGAAAGACCTCGGCAGTCGCAAAGAAGCTCTTATCGAGAAGATTCACAAGTTGACACAGCAGGTCAAAGATGGCGTCGAGCAACGATCGGTCGATTGCGAATTACAATTAAACTATACGAAGTTGACAGCGACTTTAGTCCGGCTCGATACAGAAGAAATCGTTGAAGAACGCCCTATGACCGAAGAAGAAAAGCAAATGAATTTTGAGTAATACTATGGGTAAAAAATGCTGCCGACATTTACGCCGTTATATGACTGGATTGCTTGCCGGACCGAATTAACTACACTTGAAAAATGTTTAATATGTCGGGTTTTAAGATTTGGTGAGGCAGGATGCTTTGAGAGCAATACAAGGCTTGCAAAAGTATTCGGCGTTCATCGCAGCACAATAATCGAGACGATCCGAAACTGCATAAAAAAGGAATGGATTGCTATATGTTATATGAAAAAACAGCAACGAGTTCTTTATGTAACAGATGATAAAAAAGGGCTTGGCCCCTTGTTTGAAGAAAAAAGTGGTCGGAAAACACGACCACTTGTAAAAAAAGTGGTCGGAAAACACGACCAGTTGTCGAAAAATCCGGCGCCACCTGTAGGGAAATCCGACACAATGATACATCTATCATACAAAGATGATACTAATATCATAGATAAAGAAATTTCAATTTCACAACCTATGAAACAAACGGCAGGGCCAATGTCAAAGGTTGAGTTTGAAAAACGCCGGCGAGAACAGATTGCAAAACTTCTAAAACAGACTCCACAAGGGGTGTAGCAGTTGCGCATAGCGTGCTGGCTGCGAGAAAAGAAGATGAGCTAAGGGGATTCTACCCCCGAAGGGGAAAAAGAGGCTTAAAATGAACATCAAAGACCAGCGCCAAATGCTTCAAGAATTATTAGAGGTTGAATCCGGTCTCACGGAAAAAGAGATTGAGTTTCTCGACTCCCTTACTAACTGGGAAGGTCGCTTTACCGATAAACAAGAGGCATGGCTTAAGAGAATATGGAATAAGGTTTATGGCTGATACTAAAATAGAATGGTGCGATAAAAGCTGGAACCCCGTAATTGGATGTACTAAATGCAGTCCGGGGTGTCAGAATTGTTATGCAGAACGGTTCGCTAAACGGTTAAAAGCTATATGCCTAAGTGATTCTTGCCAAAATCCTGAATATATGAGTGTTGTTGACGAAAAGGGCTGGACGGGAAAAATAGAGCTTTGCGAACATCGTCTTGAACAACCTCTCCATTGGCGAAAGCCCCACAAGATTTTCGTTTGCTCAATGTCTGACCTATTCCATGAGAAAGTGCCGTTTGGGTTTAGAGATAAGGTGATGTATACGATATATCGTTGTTATAGGCATGGGCATAGATTTTTGATTTTAACAAAAAGAATCGAAGAAGCATTTAGGTATTTTAACGGAGATGTTGAAAAGCGAATATTGAAATTATTTCCAAATTATGACAAAGAGTTTAGATTAACAAAAGATATATCTCAATGTTTCTGGCTTGGAGTCTCAATATCAACGCCAGATGAGCTTTGGAAAATCGAGAAACTTTTAGAGATACAAGCAGCGATAAGGTTTGTGAGTTTTGAGCCATTATTAGAACACATACCGAAATTTGATTATTACATAAACAACTATACTACCGGACAAATTGAATCTATTTTGCATTGGGTAATTATCGGTTGTGAATCCATTAACGGTAAAGCTGGTTGGGGCTGCGAAGATGAAAAACTGTGGTGGTCATGGGCCAGGAATATTATTGAGCAATGCAAAGCTGCTGGTATAGCGGTTTTTATGAAACAGGGGCCTATTAACGGCAGAGTGAGTCACAAAATGTCGGACTGGCCTAAGTGGTCAAGAATTAGGGACTGGCCGAATTGGAAAACCACGGGTTGAATAGATGTGGATGCCTGCCCTTCGTAGCGCAGCGTAGAAGGGATAGCACAGATTAAACAGATGACAGATGATGGTCAACAGATTACTTTCGGCAGCCTGTTTAGCGGCATAGGCGGCCTCGATTTAGGTCTGGAACAAGCGGGAATGAAATGCGTTTTTCAGGTGGAAAATGACAAACACTGCCTCACAATCCTCAATAGGCACTGGCCTAATGTACCCAAAAACGAAATCCGACCCTGCATGGGACTTGTGGGCGGAGACCCTTGCCCCATACGAAGTACTGTTTCGGCAATGCACGGAACAACAAAGCCCGACCTCGCGGGCTACTTTCTCGCAATGGCAGCGAGATGCAAACCCGGGTGGGTTCTCCGCGAAAATGTTCCTGCACCTGACGCTGTGGAATTTAACGCAGCTTTGGGATTGCTCGGATACACAAGCATTATTACGAGGATGGACTCCAAGGCGTTTACAGGTCAGAGCAGATGTCGTGAGTTCGTGGCAGGATTCAATAAGCTCAAAAACCTTAATCGGTTTGTCCGAATGTGCGATATTGCCGAAAGGATTCAGGGGACTTGTAAGGAGAGGACTAAAAAGAGAACGCCCTTGCTCTGTCTTAATACGCGAAGATTCAGACGTGATTGTCGCGAAAATTATGTTTACGAAGGGCCGGAACGGGGATTACGTGTGCTCTCACACGCTGAGCGGGAGTCTTTACAGGGACTGCCTATTGGATGGACTGACGGAATACCTCAATCGGCTCGCGAACGAACGGTCGGAAACGCAGTGACGGTCCCGGTTGCGAAATGGTTAGGGTTAAGAATTTTGGAAGCATTATCGGATGACGGATGCCTGCCCTTCGTAGCGCAGCGTAGAAGGGATAGCACGGATTAAAATGAATTATGGCAATAATACGAAAAGACAAACAGCATCATCAAGATGAGCCACTTGATAGAAATAAAACTAAGTTGACTCATTTTGTGACAGCATGTGCTATTGGTTATCTTGCCAACAGAGGATTTCATCCGATTGAAACAGAAGTTTCGACAACTAATGGAATAGTTGATATTGCCAGTTTTTGTTATCCGAGCCCGACTGAATCAAAATTGTTGAAATTAAGGGTTCCAAGAATCAATATTGAAAGTCAATACAAAGAAATACAATTTAAGTATGGCCATCTTTTAACTGCTGTTATTGAAGTAAAAACGAATCGCGGGGATTTCAAAAAAGATTTGAATACTAAATTTTCAGGCCGAATTTTTCCAGCTCATCTTTGTTATTTGGCCTTTCCCAAAGGCATAATTGAAAGCAATGAATACCCAAGAGGCTGGATATGTCTGGAAGTATATCCATCAACAAGAACAATTACGAGAAATTATAATTATGGAGTTAATGTTCATCCTCAGCATCCAGGCGATGTTGCTGATTTGTGTGCTCACATAGCAATTAGACGAGAATATAGAACACGTTTTACAGCTCTAAGAACATGGCTAAAAATGTATCGAGCAGAAAATTCAAAATGATGAACGTTCCTAAAAATCTTGTCCCGAGCGCAGCCGAGGGAATAGCACGGGTTTTTCCGAGGCGGACGAATATGACGCCGACCGATGAGAATGCCTTTGTCGGCGAGCCGCCTTTGGGCTGTCCTCACTTCGATGAGGTTCATATCTCGGTGACTTTTACCTGGGACATTGAACGGGGGCAACAATTGATCAAAGAATGGTCGAAATATGGCAAGCGGATTTTTCTCGGTGGGCCAATAATGGGCGATATCGGTTATAGTTTTACTCCCGGCATGTATATAAAAAAGGGTGTGACTTTTACATCGAGAGGCTGTCCTAATTTCTGTTCATATTGCCTTGTACCAAAGAGGGAAGGCGGAATCCGCGAGCTGCCTATAATGCCTGGACGGATCGTCCAGGACAATAACTTACTGGCCTGTTCAAAGCCACACATTCAAGCTGTATTTGAAATGCTCAAGTCACAGCATCGAATTGAGTTTGCCGGCGGTCTGCAGGCGGACTTGATTACTGAGCGGATCGCTCAGCAGCTAAGCCGGCTTAGTATCCGGCACTTATGGTTATCTTACGATAGGCCCGATGATCCTGAAAAAATCAGGCAAGCTGTCAAAGTTTTACAAAAGTACGGATTCAAGCGGGACCAGATTCGGTGCTATGTACTGATTGCAATGGAAGGCGATACTTTAACCAAAGCAGAATCAAGGTTAAAAGAAGCCTGGCGGATGGGGACATTGCCGTTTGCCATGCGATATAGAAAACCCGCAAAGAATTTCGCGGATAGTTTTGTTTATCGAGATCGAGAGTGGAACCTATTGACTCGAAAATGGTCGAGGCCAGCTGCAATTAAGGCAATGATGATAATGGATGCCTGCCCTTCGTAGCGCAGCGTAGAAGGGATAGCAGAAAAATAGCAGCAAGAAGGAAGTCCGTGAAATCCGTGGTTAATGATATGAAAATTAAAGCCCTGGCAGTAAATCAGAATTGCAAAGAAATAGTTTTTGGTTCGGATACGGCAGAACGAAAGAGGTTTTTCAAAGCTGCTTCGTTTGCGCATCCAGCGAAAATGATTCTGCCCTTGCAGATATACCTTATTGAGCATTATACAAAGCCTGGCGAGACGATTCTTGACCCGATGGCCGGTAGCGGCACGATTCTTATAGCTTGTACGTTAGGCCGAAATGTTATCTGTGTCGAGCTTGAGGACAAATTTGTGAAGATGCAGCAGGACAACTGGGAGAAGATTAAATCTATGGGGCCGATGCTGGGACACAAGATGGGTGAAGCTACAATCCTGCAAGGTGATGCCCGACAATTAGAGAATGTTCTTGTTGATAGTTGTATTTTTTCGCCACCTTATGCAGAAACTAATACAAATATAAAAAATGCCGAAAAGTTTGTTGAAAAAACTTATGAGTTAAAAAAGCAAGGGAAATTGAAAAGTGAGATGGGAGGAGATTTTAGAAAAACCTTAAAGGAAGAATTTCGCAAGCATATTCCCGATAATCCTTCCAATATTGGCAATCTTCGCTACGGAGAAATCGATGCGGTCATAAGCTCGCCGCCTTATGCCTTAGGTGAAGGAATTGGTCATAGCTCGAAACATCGAACTAAATGCAGTAAAGAAAAATATCGCTCGACAACATATACAGATAAAGTCGATGCAGTTATCAGTAGTCCGCCGTATGATGCCGAGCTTACTTGCAGCGAATCTTATAAGCGAATCAGGACCGAAACTGGAAGGGATATAACAAAGCCCTCACAACAATATGCAAAATATTCGGCAGATGCAATAATTAGCAGCCCACCATACGAAGGAACCAAACCAATTATTGATAAAAAGTTTATGAAAAAAATGGCTCAACAATACGAAGAGGGTAAATTGCCAGGTAAAAGTCATGGATTCACATCAAAATCAGTTTATTGTAATAGTGAGGAATATGCACCAACAAAAGAGAATATTGGCAATCTCAAAGGTCAGACTTATTTAGAGGCTATATTGCAAGTTTATCGACGAAGCCATGCAGTATTGAAACCAAAAGGATTAATGTGTCTCGTTACCAAGAATTTCATTCGCAATAAAAAAATAGTTCGGCTTGACTTCGACACAATAAAACTTTGCGAAAAGGCAGGATTTACTTTAATAGAAAGACTCAAACGAAAACTTACACAGCAATCATTTTGGAGAACAATCTATTATCAGCGCTATCCAACAGCGCCCAAAATTGAACATGAAGATATTTTGATATTTAAGAAAGGCCAGCGAGGATTATTTTCGGTGAGAGAATGAGATTGACTATATAGTCATATAGAATAGAAATAGGTATAATATGGCAAAGGAAGATAACGAATTTCAAAGTTTACTTACTGACCTTCAACGGAAAGCCGCAGAAGTCAGGTATGGTAAAATTCGTGTCCCTTCATTTATAGTTAAAGTGGTAAATGGTCAAATCTCACAGATTGTAGTTGAAGGTGATTATCAGATAACAGAACGTAGTTATCAACCACAAGATTAAGCCGACAAAAGTCGAAAGCGAATATGCCGGCGGGACTGCCTTTCGTAGTCGTAGTCCTGACCGGCTTTTTTATTTATGAAGCGCCTAACAATGAAACAACTTTACGCTCTTTATTTAACCACAAATTGGCCGGAAGGATGCAATCTCACTCCTAAGCAAGCATCTCGTGTGATGAAAATAAATACGAACTCTTTAAGTGAACTTATTTCCCGTGCCAAAAAGAAGTTACAGAATAACATATTATCAAAACTATGACATCCGCACCTATATATAGAGAGGATAGGTCATGTACAGACCCTGTACAAATTATTATAGCAATAAACGACAAATGCTGTCCGAGGTGTGGAGCAAGATATTATTGGCCGCGAGGAGTTCATTTTGATTTAGGAAGTAAACATGGTAAGTATTTCGGAGCGGTTTGCTTTAATTGTGGATGGAGTTTTGGGGGATTAAGACAACATGGGCTCAGCTCAACCAAAGCTAATAAATAAAGCCTTTTTTGCTGATACTACTCTAACATTTTGCGGTTTCAAAGTATTTCTGTTGATACCAGATCGCCCCGATGTTAATCCACGAGACGTTGTAACTTATTTCAATACAAAACAAAAAGAACTTCTTGAGCGTGCCTCAATAGCCAACATACATGATATTTACGAGACATCACAGAGAATGTTAAATTCTCAAAGGCCAGAGGATAATTGATGTCCAAAGTTGGACGTAAAACTAAATACAAAGGTGAGTTCTGCAATAAGCTTATAGAATTTTTTGATGTTGAGCCTTATGTCGATGTAAAAATACCTCATTACGAGAAAACCGGCAAAAAAGACAAAAAAGGCAAAAGGGTTGTTGTATGGTACGATATTAAACGTATGCCCAACAAGCTACCCACGTTAAGAGATTTTGCTAAATCTATCAAAGTTCATATTTCAAACGTTTATGAATGGTTAAACGAAAAAAGTTCTGCTTTTCAACCAGAGTTTCGGGACGCTTATATATGTGCTAAAGAGATTCGCAAATGGTTTTTGATTCAAAATGGATTACAAGGGTTTTATCCGCCTTTATCCTATAAATTCACAGCAATAAACATAACTGATATGCGGGATGTATCAGAACAAATCAATAAGGGTTCCGTTGAAATGTCTTTTAGCCCCGAGCTTCTTGAACTTGCAAAGCAAATGGCTGAGCAGTTTGCTAAAGAGGTCAAATGACCGGAGAAGAAAGTTTACAACTTATGTGTGCTGTTGATCCGTGGGCCTGGGCTTTTATCAGTAAGATAAAACTACAAGTCGGCGAGTTTAGAAAGTCCGGATATGAATATCTTATCAAGCCCATGCAGTCGCGCGCCAAGAAAAAGGTCATTGTCAAAGGTACTCAATTAGGATTAACGCAAGCATTTGTATTATGCAGTACTCATGGTCTTATTCATGGTTATTATCCACTCGGTGTTTTCTATCTATTTCCAACCTCTGACCTCGTATCTGATTTTTCAAGTTCTCGGTTTGACCCATTGATTTCAGAAAATTATGATGCGATAGGTCGATATGTTAAAAGCACTGACCGCATAGGATTAAAGCAGATAGGGAATGGTTATCTTTATCTACGAGGCGCACGATTATCTCAAAAAGTCGCAGGAGAGGCACAATCAGCCAAATTAAGTTCATTGCCTGCCGATTTGGTTGTATTCGATGAGCGGGATTATATGAGCGATGAAGCAATACCTAAAGCTCTTGCTCGTATGGCAGGTAGCACAGTAAAAGAGCAAGTGCAACTTGCAAACCCCACAATTCCCGATTTCGGCATAGATAAAGAATACCAAAATTCTAACCGCCAGATTTGGGTAATCAAATGTAAGAAATGCAACACCGAGACTTCATTAGATGAGGAATTTCCGAACTGTATTAAAGTCCGCAATGATGGTACTGGCTTTAGAGCTTGCCGAAAGTGTGGTGAAGAAATTTTTGTCCGTAATGGTTATTGGGTGGAGAGAACAAAAGCGGACAGTGAAGGATATTTGGTAAGTCAGCTTATAAGTCCCACAGTCGATCCGGCCTCAATATTAAAAGCCTATAGTGACCCTGAAAGCTGTGATACGAATATCACTGATGTTCACCGGTTAATGCTTGGCAGGGCTTACATCGGCCAGGAGGAAAGACTTCGTATAAATGATATTTACGGTTGTTGCAGCACAGAGGCTATGCTTTTAACAGAGAAAGAGCCTTGTGCTATGGGTGTTGATGTAGGAAAGGTATTAAGTGTAGTTATCGGCAAAAGAACCGGCCCTGAGCGTTATGAGCTAATTAGAATGGCCGAATTAGCAGAATGGAATGATCTCCACGATTTAGCCAAAAAGTATAATATCAAATGTTGTGTTATGGACTTGATGTGTGAAATGCACAAGGCCAGAGAGTTTCAAAAGCAGGAAAAATATCCAATATATTTGTGTATTTATAATGACCATTCACCTACAGGTTATAGATGGGACATGAAAAAAAGAACCATTACTGCAAATCGTACGGAGATAATGGATGAAACGCACAGTGTCATTATGAGTACCGGCAAATTCAAAATACCTCGAATGTGCAGTGAAGTAAAAGTATATGCCGAGCAGATGTGCGCAACAGCCAAAGTATTAGAGGAAGATAAAATAACTGGCGGCAAGACTTTTAGGTACAGAAAGCTTGGTCCCGACCATTACAGACATGCTACAAATTACTTCCTGCTTGCAGCTCGAAGAGTGCCTATTGCCAAATCATATCGACCATTTGATTCACCTAAGAAACCTATGGTAGCAAAAACTCAGGGTGCAATTTTAGGACGAAGTGTTGGATGGTAAAAAAAAGGAGTGATAACAATGGCTAAAACGCAACCACAACCACAAGAACAAGAAAAGAACGAAGTAAAAGAGCTTAAAGAAACTCTCACACCGTTCGCAAAATTGCCTTATGAATCTGCGGAACCGACCGATAAGGTTTTGTATCGACTTACACGGGGGACAACTTCGGCTGTAATTACTAACGGTGATGTAATCAAAGCAAAAAAAATGCTGGGAATGTTATAATCTGAGCGTGAGGTTGTGGGGCAATGAGCGAACCGAACACAAATGTTCTTAACTTAATAGAGTTCAACGTAAATGCGATAGAGCACAATATCGGCTGTCTTGAGAAAAGCAATGATTATCAAGAAACAGCCGCCCAAAATATGCTGGATGCGATACAGGATTTCCGAGAGGATTTTAATGAAGAGAGAAAAGCGTTTTGGAAATACAAAGAGTAAATGTATAGAACATTAAAAATTTTAATAGCATTACCGGCTCTGGTCGCATTTGTAATCTTAGCTATTTATACAGTCTTTATTTACGGCACTTATTATCTTTGTACCGGCATAAAGCCGCTAAAAGATAGGTTTTCTTATCGCAATAAAGGTTTTTAAGTGGAAATAATTGGATTAAAGAGTAATGGATGAAAGTCCACAAAAGACAGTTGAGCATCATATAAAGCGGTATGATAAGCTCAAAAGCCAGAGCGCTAATTGGGATAGTCACTATCAAGACCTTGCCAATTACTTTTTGCCGCGCAAAGGTAATATCCTCGTAGTCAAATCGGATGGTAGCAAACAGTATGAGCAAATCTATGATACCACCGGCGAGGATGCCTTAGAGTTTTTCGCGACAGGCTTCTACAATAAGATGACACCTTCTACCCAGCGATGGTTCTTATTGCAGCCGAATTATTACGGAGAGGATGCAGAGGAGTTCAATGAGGTTCTTGGCTATTGCACTGATATAGCATTAGAGCAGATAAACATATCCAATTTCAAGATGGCGATTTATGAGGACTATCTTGATTTAGGTTTGTTCGGCATGGGTAATCTCTTTATTGATAAGGGTAATACCAAAGCACTAAACTATGCAACACGCCACATATCGGAATATGTAATTTGCGAGAACGCCGAAGGAATAGTCGATACTGTTTATTACATGCACAACTTTACCGCCAGGCAAGCCGTAGAGAAATTCGGCTATGATAATGTCGGCAAGAAAGTGCAAAATGCTTACGATAGCACAGATGGAAAGGACATTGATAAAAAGTTTGAGTTTCTTCATGTCATTGAGCCTAATAAAGATTATTTTGAAGGTTCACGAATCATTGATAATTGGCACATGCCGATTAGCACTTTGTGGATAGCCAAAGACGATAAGAAGCTCGTATCAAAATCTGGCTATTGGAAAATGAGGTCTATTGTTCACAGGTTTGCGAAGGGAACTGGTGAAATAAGAGGTCGCTCACCAGCTATGCGAAAACTACCTGATAACAAATTAGTTAATAAAATAATGGAAATTGTCATCAAAAATGGTGAGCAGAAAATAGCACCTTCCATATTATCACCTGCAGGCGCCTTTGATGAGGAACCCATGCTTGTTCCTAATGGAATCCTTAACTACCGTGTTGAAGCTGGTATGGACAAATTTAAGCCCGAACCCTGGAATACAGGCGCTGATGTTAAACTCGGCATAGATATAATTCAACTTTTTCAAAAATCCATAACCCGTGGCTTATATAATGAATTGTTTATGATTTTAGAAGATGATAAGACCCGGACTGCCACAGAAGTCTTGGAGGTCGCGCAGAACAAACTGGAACTGTTAGGGCCGAATCAGGGACGGCTTCAAACAGAGCTATTTGACCCATTAGTTGAAGTTTCTGTTGATTTACTTGCCCGACAGGGCAAGTTCCCGTTTTTATCAGTTCCGATGAGCTATAAGATTGAGTATGTATCCACCCTTGCCTTAGCGTTAAGATTCAGTGAGGTCAAAGCTTTTGCAAATACTATGGCTTATATCGGGCCATTTGCCGAAATGGATCCATCTATACTTGACCAGTATAAGTTAAGTGATATTTCACGAGGTATTGGTGAAGCAATGGGTGTGCCCCATAAGTGGATGCGTTCGGGCGATGAGGTCAGGGCTATTCAGCAAGCCCGTATAGAGGCTCAGCAAAAGCAGGCGGCCCTACAGATAGCACAGGGAGCGGCTGAGGCTGTACCTAAATTAAGTAAAACAATTGAGGAAGGAAGTCCTCTGGATTCTTTGAGAAGGGCTTATAGATATGCCGGATGACAAACAGTTAATCATAGCTTTCAAAGAAGTATTCGGCTCGGCCTATGGAATTAAGGTCTTAGCGCATTTGGAAAAATATTGTTGGTTTAAGCGAAAAATGAGCATGAATACTGACTCAAGCCCAATGAGGTTTATTGAAGGCCGGCGAGATGTATATCTTGAAATTCTTGATTGGTTAAGCAAGGACCCAATCGAACAAAAAGAGCCTATGATAGCCAAGACTGAAAAGGATGTGGAATGATAGGTCACTGCGAAGATTGTAAATATTGGGAAGAAGTTGAAAATTTTCGATCTGATACTGGTCTTCATCGTTATTTAGATTGTGAAAAATTAGGTGATTGTCATAGATTTCCAAAGCCAGAGCCCAAAAAAGATAAAGATTGGTGCGGTGAGTTTGAACCGAAGCCAAAAGTGGAGACCGAAAAGGATGTGGAATAATGCCAGTGAGAATTAGAAAAGTCGATGGCTATAGAGTATCAACGCCGCATGGGGTGAAAGCGAAGCATACAACAAAAGAGAAAGCCGAGAGCCAAAAGAGATTGCTAAATGCAGTCGAACATGATTGGGAGCCTACTGGCAAGCGGCGTAAGAAGCATGGTAAACGAAAGCCCAAAACCTTAATGAGCAGATAGGAGATTTATCATGGACGATCCAAATGCTAATCCTGATGATTCAGGGAAGTTAGTGAGTTTCGTAAATCCGGACGGTTCTTTCGCTGAGAACTGGCTGGATGCAAAGATTAAAGATGAAGAAAGCGGTGAGGAAAAGAACCTTTTCGGTGAGGACATTAGAACCGATCAGACGATAAGAAACCTCAAGAGTATTCCAAAGACTCTTGAGATGCTTAGGAACACTCAAAAGCTGGTTGGTAAAAACAAGATTGCCATTCCCGGTCCCGAAGCGACCGATGACGAATGGAATGTCGTAATGAAGGCTTTAGGCTATCCCGATAATCCTGAAGGATATAATCTTCAAATGCCTGCCGATATAGCCAAGCCCGACAATGAGCTTCTCGACTGGTTTAAAACGACTTCGCACAAGCTCCGTTTCTTGCCGGCACAAGCACTTGGTTTGTTTGCTGAATGGAATGAGCTTATGAAGCAACGCCATGAGAAATTAACTAATGATTTTCAACTCAATCTTGAAAGAGGCATGAATACCTTGCGAAGTAAATGCGGCGCAGCTTTTAAAGAGCGAATGGAAGGTGCGGAGAAGATAATTGATACCGCCTGTGATGGTCTTAAAAGATATGGATTCAATGAGGAAGAAATTAAGGACATCAATGAACGATTAAGTAACGACATTCTAAAAGACCCGCGGATCGGGGCTATTATGATGGTTCTCGGTGAAATGATTTCCGAGGACAGATTACATCTCGGCGGAAGAAAATTGGGCTTTTCTTTAACACCCGATGAAGCCAAAGCTCAACTAAACGAAATAAGGGGAGACTTAAAAGGCCCTTATTGGAAGAAAGACCATCCAGAACACAAAGCGATGGTTGAAAAGGTTGACATGCTAACGAAAATAAGTATGGGACAAACTTGAAATTTCAAATCTCAGATTTGAGATTTATTTGAAATCCAGGCAGCCTGCAAAGGTCTGGTTGATACGCCCAAAAGAGGGCCGTTGACCAAAACGTAAAATGCAGGGGAATCTGGCATGCCAGGCAGTTCTCCGAAAAACGCAGTTTAGATTTGACAATTTATTTTGTGTTTTTAAGGAGAACAATAATGGCTTATACACCTGAACCATCCTTCATAAAACAATTCGCTGATAATTTCGAGCAACTTTATATGCACGGAACGGAAGGGTCTTTATTGAGACCTTTTGTCCGTACAGAAACACAAGGCGGAGAGATGAAGTTTTTCGATTTTATCGGCGAGACAGAAGGTCAAGAACGTAGCTCACGTGATCCCATAACACCTAATATGGAAGTTCCACATACCAGGCGGAAATCCGTAATACTTCCCTGGGACTGGGGCAAACGAATTGATAGCATTGATAAAGTTCGGATGCTTAAAGACCCGCAGAGCGAGTATATGCGCAGCGCCGTAGCCGCTTATGCTAAATTTTCAGATATGACAATTCTGCATGGATTAGGAGCTATCGTCTATAGCGGCAAAGAAGGCACTATCGCCATAAATAACTATGATGCTGACGAATGCAGAATTATCAACGGCGATGGAACACTTGTAGATGCTGGCTCGGATGCTTCAGATACAACCGAAACCTATCTGACAGTGGCTAAGGTAGCTCTTATGGGCGATCTGATGGATGATTTGAATATCCCACAGTCGGACAGGCATATCGTTGCGAGCGCTATCAATAAATGGAAGTTTTTGCAAGAAACCGATGTCAAGACTTATGATGTCAATACTATCAAAGCATTGGCTGCTGGCTCATTGACGGACTTCATGGGATTTCACTTCCATTGGCTGCCGACAACTTATTTCGAGACCCATTCGGTCGATACCGGCTGTATCAAATGCTTTGCCTTCCATAAGGACTCGATAATGCTTGCTACCGGCACCGGCCCTGATGCAGAAAAAACAGAAATATATCCACACCCGGATTACTGCATGAATACGCAAATATATCTCTTGCGTATGCAGGGAGCAACTCGACTACAAGGGAAGGGAGTCATTGAGATACTGTTGAAAAAAGCGAGAAGCTAAACAAGCAGTGTGATTAGTGAGGGTGATTGATTTCTGTGTTAGATTTGACACAAATAATAAATTGACTTTTTAAGGAGACTAAGATGTATATCGCACCTATAAGTTACGGTAGGAAAAATATTCCTACAGCCTTCATGGTTGATGGTGAACCATTAGAGAATGCCCTGTATGTGCCGGAAACCACACAAAGAAAACATCTTGGCACACGCGGTCTTACATGGGATGGCCGAGTATTCAAATATGCAAAATCTGGTGATGAATGTTATGCTGGTCGCGGAAACATTTTCTATAATGCTATTCCTGCCACCGGTATTGATTATTCACTATTGGCTGCGGATGCACCTGTTGGCAGTTTATCAGTCAAAATGACGAATCAGGGAGTTGTGGCTCAGACAGAAGATGGGCTATGTGGCGGACAGATAGTTTTGAAACCAGCCGCAGGTTCATCCGATGCCATTTTGCAATTCCGGGGAGTCATTGGAAATACTGCCGGTGGCGTTAGTGATGTTATTACGATTTACCTCGATGCCCCGCTTGACAGAGCACTAACATCGGGTGTAAGTTATGGTTTCGTGATGCCTTCGCCCTGGTCGGATGTTCGGTACACCGATGCTTTAACTAAATGTTCTCATTGTGGCGTTGCAGCAGCGTATGTTAGCGCCGCAAATTACTTTCACTGGGAGCAAACATGGGGCAAGTGTTGGATTGCTCCACAAGCGGAGTGCGGAACATTGGCTTATGGTCGAGAAGTTGTCTGGCGCTATGATGGTAGCATACAGCATCGAGGCTCAAGTGGTATCGATGGTCTGGAAGGTCAGCTTGCCGGTTTCATCATGGATAACAATGAGGCAGATAATGGTTCAACTGTGATTTTCCTGCAAATCACTCCTATTTAAAAATAACAACATGGAGATAGTTCCAGACGATATAAGTGACAGGGATTTGCGAGAGGAAGTTAATCGCAGAACCCATAAAGCCGGTTATACAACCAGAGAAGGCGCGCCGATTCCGCCGAAGATTATGACGACTGTGCCTTTCGGCGAGCGAAAGTTGAATATCTGGCCAAGAGACAAAGACGGTAACTTGATTGAGTAAAGGAACAAATTATGGCAAGAGAAGAAAGTCCTCAAAAGAACGAACCAGTCGAAGAAAAGAAAAAAGCAGGTTCTTTTCGACATCAACAGATGATGGCCAAGAGAAACACACCACCATCCGAAAAGAAATAACCTGAAAGTATTGAACTGAAAGGGAGCGCCCGAGCGCTCCCTTTTCTATGTAAGGTGAAAAGAAGAAATAACTATGGCCATTTCAATTACACAGATATGTAATGCCTCACTACTTAAAATAGGAGCTAAGCCTATAAGTGATTATGATAGTAAGGAGGATACAAATGCAGAGCATTGTAGATTTTATTGGCCTATAGTTTCGGATGCCATTCTAAGAGCGCATGAATGGAACTGTGCATCGTCACGAGCGAAGCTTACTCAATATGAGAACACACCAACTTTTGGTTATAATTATTCTTATGCGTTACCTACTAAACCTTATTGCCTGCGGGTTCTACGAATGGTTGACCCCAATACCGATGGGTGTTTGGATGCAGTAAGTTATCCCTGGCGGGTAGAAGGCAGGCATTTTTTATGCAATGAAAGCACAGCTTACATAAGGTTCATAAAAAGAATAACAGACCCTAATGAATTTGATTCTTTATTGGTTCAAGTTTTAATCTATTCTCTGGCAGCCGAATTGTCACCGGTTATAAAACAAAACAAGCAATTACCGGAAGATATAGTTAATTTCCTCACAAAAATATGGAAGCCACTTGCTTACTCTATAGATGCTCAGGAAGGCTCTGTAAGACAAATGCAGGGCAAAACTTTATTGCGGTCGAGGATTATATGAAAAAAGTTATATTCATTTTATTATTGTGTTCTCTGTGTTTTGCTGAGACTTTAACTCCGATTCAGCTTAATTTTAATTCCGGCGAATTGTCTCCCCTTATGTACGCAAGAAGTGATTTGCCTAAATACAGCTACGGATGTAAAACATTACAGAATATGTTTGTCATAGCGCAGGGGCCGAGCTTCAAAAGACCTGGAACACAAATGATAGCAGAGGTCAACGACAGCTCAAAATTCACGCGGATAATTCCATTTATCTTCTCTAATACAGATGCCTATATCATTGAAGTTGGCAATCACTATATGAGATTTTACCGTAATGGCGGACAGATATTAGATGGTAATGACCCCTATGAAATATCAACATCATTTTTAGAGGATGAATTAAGCGGTATTCAATATGACCAAACCGGCGACTTAATGTATCTTGCTCAGGTTGACCACTGGCTTCAAAAGCTGACTCGAAGCGGTCACACTTCATGGGCGATAGAGGATGTAAATATCGTAGATGGGCCATTCTTGCCTGAAAATGATACCGATACGACAATAACACCTTCTGATGTCAACGGGACGATAACGCTTGTTGCCGATGCAAATATTTTCTATGAAGGCCATGTTGGGGCATTATGGAAAATTTCCGAGAGAAGGTCACAGACTACTTTAAGCGGTATTCTTGATGCAAATGAAGAATCATCAACCATATCGGTAGAAGGAGACTGGAAAGCATATACAGGGGGAACATGGACTGGCCTTGTAACAGTAGAGAGAAGCTTTGATAACGGTTCTAATTGGGAAACAGTACCGGGCGCAATAGTTTATTCTGAAAATAATAGTAATCTTGAATACGATGATACAGAAACCGAATTTGGTGTCATTTATAGATTCAAAATGGAGAATTTCTCATCGGGGAAATGCAACTATATACTAAATGTTTATTCTCAATGGCAATCTGGAATTGCAAAGATTGCCAGTTATGTTGATGCCAACGAAGTCACCGCTACAGTTCTTGTCGAATTAGCTGGAACCGATGCTACAGTTAAATGGTCGGAAGGTGCATGGTCTGCCGTTCAAGGTTATCCTTCAGCTCTTACATTTTTTCAACAGCGCTTAATATTGGCTTCTTCCGGCCATAGACTTCCCCGCTTATGGGGAAGTGCAAGCTTTAATTTTGAAACTTTTGCCACAGGAGAGGATGCGGATGATCCTTTCAATTTTAAGCTTGCAACTGCAAGAGCCAATCCGATTATGTGGCTTGCAGACCAAAAGAATATCATTATCGGCACATCGGGTGCCGAGCACAGTTTTGGTCCTCCAGGTAGTGAAGGGACTTTAACGCCTTCGGACTACGAGACATTTCGACATGATACTTGTGGTAGTGAACCCATAAAACCCATCTTGGCTAATAATGCAGTTATCTTTGTCGAACATGGCGGTCGAAAATTAAGGCATATATTATATTCTGCAACAGAATACAGTTACGCTACCGAAGATTTAAGCAAATTAGCCGAACACATCACAAGCCCTTCAATAACCCAAATTGCTTTCCAAAAAAGACCTGAGCCTATTATTTGGTGTGTTCGCAACGATGGTGTTCTTTTGACAGTTAGCTACGATAGAATACATAGTGTTGTTGCATGGTCAAAACATCCGATGACAAACGGATATGTTGAGGATATCGCTGTAATTCCAAGCAACTCAACCGATCAGGATGAAGTATGGTTTGTTGTCCGGCGTATCATAAATAGTCAGACCAAACGATATATCGAAAAATTATCTTCGTGGAATTTAGACCCTAACAGTATAGCAGACTGCTTTTATGTCGATAGCGGCCTGAGCTTTGATGGCGGCGATGCAGTAGATATAAGTAATATTTCTGTTGCAGGTGACGGCAAGATTACAGTGACGGTAGATAGCTGGCCTGTCGATGGTGATGATGAAAATATAGCCGATGGAGACCAAATAAAGATAAGCTCCATTGTCGGCACAACCGAGCTTAACAACAAAGTATTTACCGTTTCGGATGCTAATGTCACGGCAAAAACCTTCATATTGAAGGATTCAGGAAATACTTTCTATTGGAACGGAAGTGAATATGGCACTTATACATCTGGTGGCACAGTTCAAAAAGTAGAAAAAGATTTCACGGGGCTTAGCCATCTTGAGGGTGAAACAGTTCAAATTCTGGCGGATGGTTTTTTGGAACCCGATGAGACCGTCACTTCTGGTGAGGTATCAATAAATAACTGGTCAAATAAAGCACATATAGGCTTAGGCTATACCGCCCAGCTTACAACTATGGATATGCAGTGGATGCTTCAAGCCGGCACAAGCAGAGGAAAGCAAATACGACTCGATAAAGTCACTTTGGATTTTTATAAAACGGCCACCTGTAAATATGGTTCTGATACAGATAATTTAATGCAGATAGATTTTAGGCAACCGAGCGATCCTGTAAATCAACCCGTGCCTTTATATTCCGGCCTTTGGGATGAAGATTGGAAAACAGGATATAAGAAGGAATATTCGATTACTTTGGTTCAAGATGAACCTTTACCTATAGTAATTAGAGCTATTATTCCAGAAGTAGGAGTTTACTAATGTCAAGTGTTATGAGCAGCGAAACTTTATGGTGGCCTATGGAGCCACCAGGGAAAAAACCAAAAACGCCAGGGATTGCTCCTACGCCTTCTCCTGCCCCAAAGGGTACAGAGATTGACAAGGCAAAAGAATTGGAACGAAAGCGGTTAAAACAAATAGGCACACCTACTCTTTTAACCTCAAATTGGTTAGGAGAGCCTAATATATTGCAAATGAGATTAGGTGGTGCATAAATGGAAATCCGGCCTTTTAAGGCTAATGATTTAGTAACTATAACAGAGGGAAAAGTTCCTTTTGGCTGGCCGGAAGTCAGAGAAAGGGCGGGACCGGCTATTACAGCAATTTCAGGTGATAAAATAATTGCCTGTGGTGGAGTTAGCATTTATGGTGTCGGTGAAGTATGGTCTGCATATACTGATGAGGCAAGAAAATCAAAATTCTGGACATTCAAAAACACTAAAGAATTTTTAGAAAAAACCATCAAAGAAAATTATCTCTGGCGCCTTGTAGCTGTAAGAAGAAAGAATATAGAAGGCGCACACAATTTTCTTCGACATTTGGGATTTGAACAAACCGATACCGGATTATACGTGAAAGTTTAACTATGGAAGCGGCTTTAATAGGAACAATGGCGGCGGGAACTGTAATACAGGCTGCCAGCCAATACCAACAAGGCCAAGCTGAGTCTGCGTGGCATAAATATAACGCCGCCATATCAGAGAGAAATAGACAGGAAGCCTTGCAGGCAGGCGCATACGAGGAAAAGCAGTTCAGGAAACAGGGCAGGGCATATAAGGCCCAGCAGTTGGCAAAGATAGGCGCTTCAGGAGTAAGCCTTGAAGGGACTCCCTCTAAACTCATGGAAGGTATTACGGGAGAGCTTGAAAAAGATGCCCTTATGATAAGACGGAATGCACAGGTGGGAGCGCAAGGATGGGGTTCCCAAGCGGCACTTGAAAGGATTAAGGGTAAAACTGCAAGGAAAGCAGGAAAGCAAAGAGCAATGGGTACATTGTTTAGTGGAGCAGGCACTTTAGGTCTTTATGGTTATGAAAGTGGTTGGTTTTAAGAAATGCCTACAATCGCACCTTACATAGCAGGTAGAACTCCGCCGAGAAGGACGGAACTTGCACAGATGGACTTGCCGAGTTACCTAACCAGTAAGCAATATGGTGGAATGGAGCAGATAGGTCAAACCATTGTGGGATTGAGCGAGAAAGCGCTTGCTCACATTGAGCGGGAGAGGATTGAAACTCAATATATTCACGGCAAGGCGCTATGGGCTGAAAAGCACGATGAGTTTGCACGTGGGCTTAGAGCCGATCCTGATTTCAATAATTACCTGCCAAAGTACAAACAATTCCGAAATGATTTAGACCAACAAATTCTCGGCTCTGCAACATCAAGAAGCGCAAGGAAGGCAATCCAAAATTACATAAATAACCAGGCTCCAATAGAGAAAGGAGTCATTGAAAAATACGCTTACATAAAAGAGAGAGACTTTAACAGGGCTACGGCCTTAGAGGATATAGAGCGATTTGAGAGGGCGGGCGATGCCAATGCTGCTGGTGCAGCGATTATAAAGTTACGCGATTTAGGATTTATGGATTATGAGGAAGCCCAAAACCGCTTATCAACTATTCAAGAAAATGTAGTTCGTTATAACTATAAAAATCTCAGAGAAGTTATTTGGAATAAGGCGCTTGAAATCGGTAACGAACAAGGATATGATAAAGCCGCCAAATTTATTGCTGGACAAAAAGAATTAGAGCCAACTCATCGTCAGCAAATGATAAACTCATTTCAATTCTTTTACGAAATGGGTGAGATAAAAACACAAAATCTAAAATCCCAAAAGGAATCTGAATTATTGCAGAAACTCGATGGAAGAAAACTTGAGCCTTCGGAACTTGATTCGGAGAATATGATTGGCTTTACGGAAGATGAGCAAAAACAATGGCGAAACAGACTTTATAATAGCATTAAACCTATAAATAAAACCAATTGGGATAAATATAACAAACTTGAAGAAAAGATACTCGATGCTCAATGGGGAAAGACCAAGAGAGAGGATGTTTTGTCCGAAATAGTTAAAGCGAGATACGACAAAAAGAGCATAACAGATAATGAATATAATGAGCTAAAGAACAGACTCGGAAAGGATTATCCTACCGATGTTATGGCGGCTTTAGACAGGGCTTTTAAGGAGCCGATGAGAACTTTTACCGCACCTTTGGCAGGAATAAAACTCAAAGACACCCAAAGACAATCCGCTTACAGGAAGGCTCTTTTGGATTGGCTCGATAGAAACTACAGTGAGGAAAAAGGATATTTGGTTACGCCAGAGGACATACTTACAAAAGCCGTAGTATTATCTTCCTTTTTTAGAAACGCAAAAGATTATAACAAATTACCTGAGCCGGATAGAATCCGCATTGTCGATGTTGAAACAGATATGATATATACGATTCCAAAAGAGCAAAGAGAAGAAGCTCTCAAAGAAATGATAACCGTTGATGGCAAGGAAATTAATAAATACCGGATAATTGAATAATGCCTTTAGATTTGAAACCAGTTGAATACGAGACGGGAACGGCTGTTGCCGATTTCGAGCCTGAACCTATAGAACAAAGGGCTAAAAATGTAGCCTCTATAGCTATCGGCAATAGTTTGTCTTTGGATGAAGCTGAAAATAGATATAACGAACAAAGATTGGTTGCCTTAAAAGACAAGCCCGATTCATTATTCAGGAATGTTAAACATTATTTCTGGCCTCTGCCAATTCCCGAAATGCCGCGAGTCAGATATACGGCGGGACAGATAAGGGACTATTTCAAATACGGTCTGCACAAAAAAGATATAGCGGCTTTGCCGGAAGAAATTAAAAAAGGAATACCGCGCGGGGTTTTGTCGATGGGTAAAATGCCTTTTCAAATGACACAGATGGCACTGGAGACAAAACCAGGCGGAATGCCTTTGGTTTCTACTACTCCGACAATGCCAATGAAAGCGATACGTCCTTTACCTCAGCTTTCCGAAAAGGCGAAAAAGATAAGTAAACGCATAGATGAATATATCAATTATCATTTTCCTCTGAATGAGGAAGTAAATTGGGATGATACACCTCTGGCAATGCTCACAAGAGATGTGACTACGAACTTGCCTAATACCGCCGCCGCTTTAGGTATGTCGATACTTACGGGTAATGCGTGGCCTGGACTTATGATTCTTGGTGCGATGGAAACTGGACGTTCATACGAAACGCAAAGAATGTATGGTGAGTCGCCAGGCAGTGCGGCATTGAAAGGAATGTTGAGTGGCGGAATAGAAGTAGTAACCGAAAAGATACCTTTTGATTTTATGCTCAAAGGCAATATTGTTGCAGGTTCAATATCCGAAGGCTTGCAGGAGAAAATAGCGGGGCTTGGCCAGAATTACATTGATGAATATACCCGCCTTACAAAACAAGAGGGAGTAGAGCCGAAAGAGGCTTCTAAGCAAGCCATTGAGTTTGCCAAATCTCAATCCAACGAAGATATGCTCGTTGGTAGTATAATAGGTCTTTTAGGTGCCGGTGCGATTAAAACAGCACAAGTATCAAAAGCTGCCGCCGAACAAATCAAGGCAAAGCAGGCACAGGGTCAACAATTAACACCAGAGGAACAAAAAACTTTAGAAACAGCAAAACAACAAGGTCTTATTGATATAGAAGAAGCCTATGGAATGACAAGACCTCTTATTTACGCAGAAAGACCTTCTATTGAAACATTATTAAGAGAAAAACTTACGGAATTAGGATGGTCTCAAGATGCGATTGACCAGATTCCGAAAGAAAAACAAATACAAATTGCGGATGAAAATATTTCACCAATAGATATATCTGAAAAATTAGGAAGGCCGATTGAACAAATAGAGCCAGAAGAAATAATAGCAGAATTACCTAAGACACTGGAACAAAAACCTATTGAACAAATACCAATTGAGCAAACTGTTGGTAAGCCTACTGGAAAATGGGGTTCAAAAAATACTGGCGTGACATTAGAAGAATATGAGGTTATTAAACAAAGAAGGACAAAAGAAGGTGGAAAATTAAAGGGTGGCAGAGAAGCGGGTGGCACTATACTTTTCGACCCGCAAGAATGGTCTGATTTAATTAAGATAGGAAAATTTCATCTTGAAGCAGGAGCAAGAGCATTTGCTGATTGGTCGAAAAAGATGGTTGAAGATTTCGGGGATAAAATCAAGCCGCAACTTAATGATATATGGACCGAAATAAATAAATCTGCCGAGACAAAAGATATTCTTGGTGGATTAGACCCGTTAATGCAAATAACCCAATCTCTCAAAAAAGCACGGAAGGCCACTAAGGAAATTCAGAGAGAGCAAATTGAAGAAAGAAAGCGCCGTGTGGCCGCAGCCGCAGGAACTTTGGAATGGTTATCCGAAAAAGGTGTGGCAAGTAAAGAGGCCATAGAACGTTCAACAGGAATGTTGAGAGGCCCGCTTACTGAATACAAGCAAAAATATGAATCAATAGCTGATGTGCTTGAGCCCGGCGCTCTTAACGCCGCTTATGATAAAATTGCTAATAGTGAACTTCAATACTTTGAGAAATTAAATCTTAAAACTGCTTTTGAAAAACTTGTCGATGGTGCATATCTAACTCCAAGAGAAGCCAATTTGATTGCTGATTTCTTCGGCGCAGATATGGGGCGAGAAGCCAGTAAAAGAATACCTTATCGCACTTATAAAGCTCTTATAAATTTCTGGAAGGCGGGACTTCTTACGGGAATTAAAACTTCGGGACTTAATACATTCTCCAATGCTTTTCATGGCGCCACAGAAGTTGTTAAAGACATTCCCGCTTCTGCTATTGATGTAGCAATTTCCTTAAAAACTGGACAAAGAACTTTGGCTTTAACAATACGTGGTTCTGGTAGAGGCTTAGCGGAAGGAGCAATTAAAGGATGGGATTATCTCAAAACAGGGCATGACCAAAGAGATGTGGCTGCAAAGTATGATTATGTAAAAATCAATTTGAATGGCAGCGAGTTTGCTAAATGGGCGCAGGCTTACGAGGATGCAATCTTTAGATTGATGGGTGCGGAAGACCAGCCCTTCTATTATGGAGCTAAGGCTCGTTCCCTTGAAAGTCAGGCAATAGCACAAGTTAAAAATGAAGGATTAACGGGTAATGAAGCCAGTCAATTCATAAAAGGTCTTTTGGAAAATCCTACCGATGAAATGATTAAATATTCGATTCTGGATGCGGAGACGGCGGTATTTCAAAATCGCACCATGCTTGGTGATATTGGCAGGATGATGCAAAAAGTACCTGGGGGTGAAATCATAGTGCCGTTTAGCCGGACACCTTCTGCTGTTGCGATGCAGATAATAAATTATTCACCTGCTGGAGTGGCTAAAGCGATTTTTGAGAATGCGCAAAGAGGTAAATTTGACCAGCGAATGTTCTCTCAACAAATAGGTCGAAGTCTTACCGGCACGGCAGTTTTGGCTTTGGGAACAATTTTATTTAAAGCTGGTTTAATTACTCTCGATAGACCAAGAGGAGAAAGAGAGCAAAAATTGTGGGAACTTGAAGGGCGAAAACCAAACTCAATAAAGATAGGCGATAAATGGCGAGATGTTCAAGTCCTTGGGCCTGCGGGAAATCTTCTTGTAATAGGTGGTCATTTTGCAAATGCGCTTGAGGAAAAAGGGAGTCCGACAGAAGCCATAGTTATCGCAATAAGTGGTGGTGCAAAATCGTTTACGGAACAGACTTTTGTTCGTGGAATTAACATGGCTGTAGATGCTGTAACTGACCCCGAGCGCTCTTTTGAAGTATTCTTTACAAGTCTTGCAGGCTCTACGGTTCCCGCAATTATTTCCGATATAGCAAGGGCGACAGATACTACCGAAAGAATTTCTAAAGGGCCTACTCAAAGAATCAAAAGCAGAATACCAGGACTTCGAGAAACGCTTGAACCAAGACTTGATGTATTTGGAAATGATTTACCGAGATATGGCGGCAATCCTTTTGAGGTGATGTTAGACCCGACACGGCCATTCAAAATTAAACAAGATGTTGTTGTAGATGAACTTCGCAGGCTATGGGATAAGGACATTAAGGTTTCACCTACTATGCTTGGCACAAAATATGGCTATGAAAGTTTAACTCAAGAAGAAAATACAATGCTCTGGCATAGAGCGGGAGAATTAACCTATTTTGGTCTTTATGACTTAATATATAGTCCTGATTATTTGTCAAGTGATGATGAGAAAAAAGGAAAGCTCATCGAGAAAAAAGTAAATGAAGCCAAAAACATTGCAAGGATTGAAATGTCCGAACAAAAAATATATGCTGGTAGTTCAAAAGAACAATTATTAGAAAGTGGATTATTGACAAAAACATTATCTAAAAAAATAAGATAAAGACCAAAGGACAGGCATAGGCGGATAGTTACCGCTTTGGATAAAACCAGATGTGCTTTTTCTTTTGGCCGCAGAAAGGAGTTATTGAAATGAAAAAGGTAATTGCAGCAGTAACAATTTGTGTATTGTGTATCGTGGCATTTGCAAGTGTAACAACGGAGTCCAACCGTTCAGGCCCGTATAATTGCGATGGTAACGATGTGACTTTTGAGTTTGATTTTCCTATTGAAGATACAGGCGACCTCATAGTTATATTAACGGACACAACTACAGCCGAACCAACTGTGCTAACGGAAACCACACATTATACGGTCAGTGCAACGAATAATGATTACTTTGCAGGTCCGGGCGGTTTGGTGACTACCGTTTCCGCTTATGCTTCGGGCTATACGATAACAATTATCCGAGACACATCGAAAACGCATGACAGTGAATATGAAGTGGGCGGCAGATTAGATACCGAGGCTATAGGCGCCAGCTTTGATAAGCAGACCATGATGATTCAGGACTTGAACGATTTAGCAAAGACAGCCTTGCGAGTGCCTATTGGCGAAGGCCCAATAGATGAAATACCGAATAAGGTCGAAAGGGCCAGCAAATATGCTGCCTATGATCCTAATGGTAATCCTATTGTAACCGAGGGGACAGGCGATGCCACACCGCATACTACTTTTGCAGCCGAATTTGCCAGTAAAGAAAATGCCGCCGAGGCAAGGGCAACGCTTGATGCACAGAAACAGTTTTGTATTGATGTCACCGAAGCTCCATATTGTGCTGTCGGCGATGGTGTAACCGATGATACGGCGGCAATTCAGGCGGCTTGGGATGCCGCATATAGTGCTGGAGGTGGGACAATTTTCATTCCTGTAGGCATATATCTTGTCAATTTGAGTAAAGTAGTGGGGATTGATGTAGCAACTGTAATTTTTGAGGGGCAAGGACAAGACAGTGTTCTTATGGCCAATGCGTCCGATCCAGTTATATCTATAACACCTGCGGTTAATTATGCTACACACATAATATTCAAAGACCTTACTATTGATGGAAACTCCAAGGCATCTCATGGCTTGGAATTGACTAATTGTGCGTTTATCTCATTTGAAAGATGTAAAATTACTGATTGCAACAAGGCTATCTGGTTTTACGGCTCGCTTTATAATGACATAGTAAATTGTGATGTCATAGATAATATTGATGGTCTTTACCAAGAACATGCGAATGAAGTAAGTCCTAACCTGAATAGAATTATCGGTGGTGCATTTAGAGATAATTCCAGATTTGCTATCTTTTCGGATTATGGTCTGTTGTTGCAAATAAGAGGGACTGGTATTGAAGGTAATGGTACTCTTGATGATAGCAATACTGCCGCTGTAAAACTACAAAATATGGGTTCTGGTAATGTCGGTAATGCTGTAATAATAGATGGTGTTTGGTTTGAGGCCAATAAAGGAAAAGCTGATTTGTGGGCTGTTGATTGTGTCGCACAGTTAGCGGTGCGAGATACGCGCTCAGTTTCTTTTCAAGTAGATTATACAGCATATCTTGATACTTGTCGTCTTAGTATAGATGGTTTCATATCAAAATATGGTGGGACAATCGGAGGTATTACTACGATTGATTGTTCTGGGGTTATTCTAAACTCAAGATTCACATCTGAGGATATAAATTCTGATGTTCTCCAGTTTCCTATTGTGACATCGAGCGATTTAACACAAGCTACGGGAATGAAATTTAGTTATCTAAACGTCTCAGGCGGCATTACATCCAGTCAACTACATGACGTAAATAAAACTCAGACAATTACGGCAAAAACAACCTCCGGCGCAGACACATACGGCTTGGGATTCAAACATGTGGTTGGAGGTAGTGGCACTGTATATGAAACAATCAATGAATATCAAGGCGTAAATGATTATAATTCCATTAGTCTAAGAGATGGTTATGTCTATATTCGTGCACCATCTTCAGTCCCACCGGATGATTCCTTTCTTACACCTTCCTCGTTATCGTTTTGGCTTGATGAGACAAATGATGAGTTTGAACTAAAAGCGAAAAAGTCTGATGATTCAATTATAAGCCAAACAATTCAACGAACATTTAATGGTTCTGCAACTTGGGACCCGGGTTCTCTTGCAGATGGAGTCGGTGAGACATCAGCGGCAATTACTGTAACAGGGGCGGCGTTAGGTGATTTTGTTCTTGTTTCAGCCCCTTATGACTTGCAAGGGATAACTTGCAATGGGTATGTCTCTGACATAGGTGCCGTCAAAATAAGACTCCAAAATGAAACGGGTGATACTATAGATTTGGCTTCCGGCACGTTTTATATTCGAGTAATCAAAAAATGACAATGGATCAACAGGTAAAGTTTACTTCTGGTGAGACGATTGCCGAGCGCCGAATAATGGGCCAGCTCTACGTCATTAACCGCCGGCTGCGCGAGTTCGATATGGAGTTCGAGGAATTTTGCAGTTTTATCAGGCCGGCAAAAGATACCGATTTATATGCGGTAGGGAGTCAGTCTTAAGAGTAATTAAATAAAGGCGACAAAATGGAAATAATAAGTCCTAAAAATATTAACATAACCATTCCGGATGGACAAACTTTCGGAAGTACTTCTGTAAGATTAGTGGGAACCATAACCCGTCTCGTATTGAATTTGCCAGATTTGACTACTGATACGACAGCTATTCTTACTATCACAGATGAAGATGGTTATGAGATTTATAATAGTGGCGCACAAAATGATAATGGCTCAACATCTTTGGCTGTTGAGGGTGATATTCATGGTCAATTAACCTTCACAATTACCTGCAATACCGCCCAGTCAGGAGATAAAAGTTGTTCTGTAAAAGTAACGGCTCGTCTCGCATCGAATAATTGAAAGACAAGAAAGATGAAAGAATTATTTTGGAAGCAGATTTGCAAACCGTGTCCGAAGTCACCTACGGGACAGCATGAATTTTATGTGCCAGTGAGTGGTATAGGCAAATTAAGGGCACGATATAAATTATGGTCTGACCGATTAGGTGGTGAGGCTCGGTCAATTCATAGAAAATCTTGTCCTCTTTGCGGGACAAGAAAAAATGTAATCATAAAGAAGATAGTGGAGAAATGAAATGCTACCAGCATATTGGCGATTAAGAACAAAAAATTCAACAGACCAGACACTTACCTTCAACGATGGCGGGCGATTAAATGTGGTAGTAACTCCCTGGAAAATAACATCTGGAGCGATGGCCATTGGAGCGAATATTACCGATGATATGGGTCTTGAAGCTGGTGGTAGTATTGCAGCCGGTGCCGAGTTGGAAGGTGATGTGCAGGATAATACCGCTAATCTTTATTGTGGCTTTACCGGCGTTTTTCAGGCTATTGCTGATTTAACTTCCACGGATGGTACATTTGATTTGTATATGGAATTTTCGCCTGATAACTCCGTGTGGCCGTCTGACCAGGCCGATTTTGACATTACCACTGATTGTATTTTAATTACAAGATTGGCCATGTC
>Ga0315543_1000669_pt1 | contig 40580 bp, 18 predicted proteins | sample SalMarSW160210MG_2_FD_203098 | JGI IMG/M metagenome (GOLD analysis project Ga0315543, IMG submission 203098) | Salt marsh sediment microbial communities from the Plum Island Ecosystem LTER, Massachusetts, United States - Salt Marsh Sediment SW1601-210 ...
AATTAATTTCCTCATTATTTACGATAACTTCAATCATGTACATACCATCATTAAGGTTACCTACAGGTATTTCACAATTCAACCAGGTTTCTTTCTTTTCTGTCCGGTATTCAAGTGCTTTCATCCCTGTTGAATTATATAGGCTGACCACTGCCTCGCCAACAGCATCACTGTAAAGATCCATGGTAAATACTGATTTAGCCGGATTCGGATATACAGTGAGTGATTTGGCTCCCGAGATGTCAATTTCATTTGAGGAATTAACACATCCGTCAATATCGGTTGTTTCCACATGATAGCTGCCGGGATCCTTGTTTGTAACGTAATACTGTTTTGTCTCGCCGCTTATCAGGGTAGTTCCCTTGTACCAGCTAAATTGTGTAAGTGAATCGCCAATATTATAACAGATCAGCACATCATCCCATTTTGCCTTTATTCTTGGAATGACTCCCGTTTTAACTTCCACTGAAACCTCACTGCTGTAATTACTTGACATCCCCTCGGTATTCACTGCTACCATTCGATAATAATATGTTGAACCATGGGTTAATCCTGATATTGTTTTTGTTACTGTGGAACTCACATCTATTGAGTCAACCTGTGTTGTCGGATTTGGAGATTCTCCTCCGAAAATAAGATAATGCGAGAAATAAGGATCCGAAACTGCATTCCATGTGAGGGTTACCAGGTCGTTGCATGAATTTGCTGTAAAGCCGCTTGGTGCAGGTGGAGGATTGATAAGTGTTGTAACTAAAATTGTATCAGAATTCTCACCGGTACCATAGCCGTTATATGCACGGACACGATAATAGTATACAGTATTTGAGGTAAGACCTGTAACTTCGACACTGGTCACATTACCAACATCAATATTATTATAGCCTGTAACAAATGAGGAGAACAGATCATCTGTTGAAACATCAAGCAGATATCCATCAACAAATGTCATACTGTTCCAGTTAGCCGTGAAGACCGTCTGCGATATATTTGTTGCCGGAAGTGCTACTGGGGCTACAGGAATACCAAATGTGGAAAGTTTAATTATGTTAGAATTAAGTATGCTTGTTCCTCCTGCATTGTAAGCACGCAACCTGTAAAAATAGGATGTACCCGAATTAAGACCTGTGATGCTTGTGCTGGTTACATCACCGGCATCCAGATTATCATAACCTGCCACAATGTTTGTAAAGGTCGAATCGGTTGCCACGTCTATCCTGTAACCTGTTGCCCCTGCAGATGCTGCCCAGTTAGCTGTGAAACTTGTTTCTGCAATATCTGTGGCATCATTTGCAACAGGTGCAACTAAAAGAACAAACTCACCTTCTGTAGCCCATGCACCTCCGGCATATGCCTGGTCAACCGCCTGTACACTCCAGTAATATTTGCTTCCGGTCAAACCTGTGATAATATATCCATCATTTTTAAAATCAGCATTACCCCTTGCCGGTATTCTCCTGTATCCATTTATTCCTGATGACATTGGACCCACTACACTAATTCCTCCGGTTGCTGTCCCCATTCTCACATTATATGTTAGGGTATTCTGAGGCGTATTGGTATCTGTTGCCTTGTTCCAGCTCAGGCTTATCGTATTAATATCCAAAGCAGTAGCTACAAGGCCTGTTGGTGCTGATGGATTAGTATTTGCAACTATACTGTTATTTTTGTAAATAGTGGTAGTATGACTTCCTGCCAATACAATATCCAGGTCACCATCATTATCATAATCACCCCAGGCTACGGACCCACCTTGTATACCTTTAATGGAAGTACTAGTAAGTAATTCGAATACATTACTCCCGTCATTACGGAACACACAAGACATATTCCCGCCATTTGTCCATGAAAAACCAGTAATTAAGATATCCAGATCACCGTCGTTATCATAATCACCCCATGCACTACTAATATCGTCTAGATTCGGTATGTTGAGATTTAACTGATATGTAAAAGTACCATCTCCATTATTTGCGTATATACTTTCTCTTGATAATACATCAAGGTCACCATCGTTATCGTAATCTCCCCATGATGCAAAACTGCCGTTATTTAATCCAGCATCAATATCTGTGAAGATACAAGCATCATTACGATATATTTGTATAGTATCGTTTGTACCGGTATAACCAGCTAACAGGATATCCTTATCACCGTCATTATCATAATCACCCCATTCTACAGATCCTGATCTGACCGGTGTTAAACCAGCATTAATGTCGGTGAAAACACCTGCATCGTTACTGTATATCGTTGAATAATATTCAGTATCGTCTCTTCCTGTAAGCAATATATCCAGGTCGCCATCATTATCATAGTCGCCCCATGCCATGGCACAGTCATAGACTCCAATAAGTCCCGCGTTTATATCGACAAAATCACCTGCATCGTTCCTGTACACCCTTGAATAATAATCCGGAGATTCATAACCAGTGATCAGTATATCCAGGTCACCATCATTATCATAATCACCCCAGGCTGCCTTATATACCTCGTCTGTTCCTGCTCCGATATCGGTGAAAACACCTGCATCATTCCTGTATATCGTTGATATATAGCCTATAGTTGTTCTGCCAACTAACAGTAAATCCAGGTCCCCATCGTTGTCATAATCACCCCATGATACTGAGCAATTATTTGCAACTCCTGTTAAATTTATCCCTGTTTGCTCTGTAAATACAGAAACATCTATTTTTACTTCATTGCTTATGTATTCAACACCGTCTTTTATAGATATACATACTACATAGTATATGCCAAAAGATTGGAAATTAGGCGTATATGTAACATTTGTTTCTCCTGTTATTTCCTGGTCATACGGACCTCCCATAACTGTTGAATATTTCCACTGCCTGGAATCAGGAGTACTTGATTCAGTTACCGTTAATGCTGTTCCATTCTGATTCAGGAGCAGTGTCTGATCTGCAACCGGGCTGACAGAATTTGAAAAATCGATAGTAAATGTACCTTCCGTTGCAAAAACCGACCCTGCAAAACTGTTATCAATAGCCTGCACACTCCAGTAATAAGTTCCTGCAGGAAGCATTTTTATTGTTGTTGTATCTGTCTGAACAGATCCTTTGCTGACAATTCTCCTGTATCCATTTGTAAGATCTGACATTGGGGATTTACTATCAACAGCACCAGATGATGACCCGATATACATATTATATGAAAGTCCATCCTGTGCTGTTTCTGTATCTGTTGATTTGTCCCAGGTGAGTGATACAAGGTTCGATCCGGTAGTTGCCTGCAGATTGGTTGGTGCTGCCGGAACAGTATTTGCTGTTGGAGAATTATTCCTGTATACCTTTGTGATACGATCTGGTGTCCCTAATCCTGATATTACAATATCAAGGTCACCATCATTATCATAATCACCCCAGGCAACAGCACTACCTGTTACTCCTTCAAGACCCGCATCAATACCTGTAAATATACCAGCATCATTACGGTATATTATTGAAATATAATCTGATTCATTATCACCGGTAATCAATACATCGAGATCGCCGTCATTATCATAATCGCCCCATGCAGCAGAGCAACTATCATACACTCCTGGTAACCCTGCTGAAATATCAGTAAAGACGCCTGCATCATTATTATAGATAATGGAAGTTCCGTTTCCTACCAGAAGTATATCCAGATCACCATCGTTATCATAGTCACCCCATGATGCTGAACCAAAAAATATACCATTTAAATCAGAATTTATTTCAGTAAACATTCCATTATCATTTCGATATATTCTTGAGTTATATGAACCTGTTAAAAGAATATCCAGATCACCATCATTATCATAATCTCCCCAGTCAACAGTACTTCGGTTAGCACCTGCCAGTCCTGCATTAATATTGGTAAATGTTCCGGCATCGTTACGATAGATCAATGTATAACTATTTGACTCATCAATACCAGATATAAGAATATCAAGGTCTCCGTCATTATCATAATCTCCCCATTTGGCAGAGCCATCACTAAGGTCAAGTATACCTGCATTTATATCAGTAAATACTCCGGCATCATTTCGGTATATTTTTGAATTAAAGTGACCGCTGGTATCCCAGTACCAGCCGCTTAACAGAATATCAAGGTCTCCGTCATTATCATAATCTCCCCAATCAACTGAACTGCTTATAACCCCTGTTAGTCCGGCGTTAATATCAGTGAATACACCCGCATTATTTTGGTATATTTTTGAAATAAAGTCTGAGCCGTCATAACCAGTGAAAAGTAAATCAAGATCACCATCGTTGTCGTAATCACCCCATGCTACTGCACTGCCTTCAACTCCTTCAAGGGTGATGCCTGTCTGCTCAGTAAACGCCGGAACATTGATCTTAACCTCATTGGTTATGTAATCTATACCACCTTTTGTGGATACACACACTACATAGTATGTTCCAAATGCTCCAAAGTTGGGTGTAAAGGATGTAGATGTAGCTCCTGAGATTACCTGGTCATAAGGTCCCCCGCTTACTGTTGAATACATCCATTGACGGGAATCCGGAGTGCTTGATTCAGTAATAGTTAAAACAGTCCCGTTCGTATTTAACTCCAAGGTCTGATCTTCTTCTGGCGATATTGAGTTTGAGAAAAGAACTGTAAATGATTTTTCTAATGCGAACTGGGATCCTGCAAAATTATTGTCTATTGCCTGTACACTCCAGTAATAGGTTCCGGCAAGTAGTTTTTTTATTGTCCACGCATTTGTTGTAATGCCCCTATCTACGATTTTCCTGTATCCGGTAGCCACATCTGCCATAGGTGTCTTCTTATTAACGGATCCCGGTGTGGTCCCTATGTAAAGATTATATGAGAGTCCATCCTGAAGTGTTTGTGTATCCGTCGATTTACTCCAGCTAAGTACTACTTCATTAGATCCAAGAGCTGACTCAAGATTTGTAGGAACTGTTGGCACTGCATTGGCTGAATTAATATTATTATTTAAAATTTTTGTAACATAACCGGTTTCACTGTTTCCGGCAAGTACCCAATCCATATCGCCATCATTATCATAATTACCAACTGCAATTTTAATAGAATAAAGCCCTGACATATCTTCCACTGCCAGGATATTCGTGAAATCAGTAAATATACCGTTATCATTACGGTAAAACCTGGTAATCCAGCCTAAGCTTTCATTATTTCCGCTGATTATAATATCCAGATCTCCATCATTATCAAGATCACTCCATATTGCCAAACTGTTTTCAATATCTATCAAACCGGCATCAATGTCAGTAAATGATCCGGCATCGTTATTATAGATCATTGAACGGCCATTCCCTGTTAAAAGGATATCAAGATCTCCGTCACTATCATAATCACCCCATGATGCTTGACCATTACATGATTCATATTCTCCTGCGTCTATATCGATAAATTTACCTGCATCATTTATGTATACTTTTGATACAGTCACATAATCGGAAGAATATCCTGTCAGCAGGATATCAAGGTCGCCGTCATTGTCATAATCACCCCAGTCTATTGAACCACCAGACACTCCAATGAGGCCAGCTCCAATATCTGTGAATACTCCTGAATCATTACGGTATATTTTTGAGATATAATGACTCTCTGTATCATAATAACTCCCGGTTAACAAAATATCCAGGTCGCCGTCATTATCGTAATCGCCCCAGTCTGTCCTACCAGACACTCCAATGAGGCCAGCTCCAATATCTGTGAAAACGCCTGAATCATTACGGTATATCTTTGAAATGTAATCTGAACTTGAAGTACCAGTCAGCAAAATATCCAGGTCGCCGTCATTATCATAATCGCCCCAGTCAACTGATCCGAATGCTACCCCAATTAATCCGGCGTTAATATCAGTAAATACTCCTGAATCATTACGGTATATAATTGAAATACATCCATATGTGCTTGAATATCCAGTCAACAATATGTCAAGATCGCCATCATTGTCATAGTCCCCCCAGTCAATTGATGCTTCGGTCAAACCCTCCAATCCGGTTCCCGATAATTCAGTAAAGGCAGGAACACTTATTTTTACTTCATTAGTTGTATAGGAAATTGCATCTTTTACTGATACGCATACAACATAATAGGCCCCAAAAGCTGAGAAATTCGGTGTATATGCTGTACCCGTTGCCCCTGAAATTACCTGGTCATACGGTCCACCGCTGGTTGTAGAATACATCCACTGCCTTGATGTTGGAGTACTCGATTCACTGACAGTAAGCACGGCCCCGTTTTGGTTAAGTTGCAGAATTTGATTTGATACCGGGGATATAGAATTTGAAAATGCAACTGTAAATGAACCCTCTGTTGCAAATGGTGAACCCGCAAAATTATTGTCTATGGCCTGTACACTCCAATAATAGGTCCCTGCTGAAAGCCTCTTTATAGTCCATGAACTGTCCTGAATACCCCTGCCAACAATTTTCCTGTAACCGTCTGCTAAATCCGCCATTGGTGAAAGCCTGTTCACCGATGTACTTGCTGTACCTATATAGAGATTATAAGAAAGTCCATCCTGTGCCGTCTCCGTATCAGTTGACTTATCCCAGCTTAATGTAACTATATTGGATCCAGGGCTCGCTTGCAGATTGGATGGTGCGGCAGGAATATTATTTATGGAAGTAGTATTATTTTCGTATAACTTTGAGATAATACTTGAAGGACCTGCTCCTGTAATTAGCATATCAAGGTCGCCATCATTATCGTAATCACCCGGACTAATCGACGAGTACATTACAGGTGTAACCGAATATCCTCCCAGGTCACCAGTAATATCCGTAAATGTACCGGAGTCATTTCTATAAAACCTGGAAGTATAGTCTTCTGTCTCGACATGAATCCCGTCTAATAAAATATCCAGGTCACCATCATTATCAAAGTCCAACCATTTTGCTGAACCATACATAATTTCTTCCAGATCAGCTTCAGCATCAACAAAGACACCTGCATCATTTATGTATACTTTTGATACAGTCACATAATCGGAAGAATATCCTGTCAGCAGGATATCAAGGTCGCCATCACTGTCATAATCGCCCCATACAGCTGAACTAGACATCACTCCTTCAAGACCAGCCCCGATATCGGTGAATACTCCTGAATCATTACGATAGATCCTTGAAATGTAGCCTACATTTGAAATACCTGTAATTAAAATATCCAGGTCTCCATCATTATCATAATCGCCCCAGGCTACTGACCCTATGCAAACACCAATTAAATTAGCACCTATATCAATAAACACACCTGCATTATTACTGTAGATCTTTGAACTGTAACCTAAACCCGTATCACCAGTCATCAAAATATCAAGATCTCCGTCATTGTCATAATCACCCCAGTCTACTGCACTGTAATAAATTCCTATAAGGCCGGCCCCGATATCTGTAAATACTCCTGAATCATTTCTGTATATAATTGAAATATAGCTGTAGGAATTTGTTCTGCCCGTTAATAATATATCAAGATCCCCGTCATTGTCATAATCGCCCCATACAGCTGAACTAGACATCACTCCTTCAAGACCAGCCCCGATATCGGTGAATACTCCTGAATCATTACGATAGATCCTTGAAATGTAGCCTACATTTGAAATACCTGTAATTAAAATATCAAGATCTCCATCATTATCATAATCACCCCAGTCCGATGATCCCTGGCGCACACCTTCCAGCCCTGCTCCTGTTTGTTCTGTAAAGGCGGAAACGCTTATTTTTACCTCATTGGAAATATAGGAAACTGCATCTTTAACTGATATACATACAACAAAATAGGTTCCAAATGCTGGAAAGTTCGGCGTATAGGTTGTACCCGTGGCTCCTGTTATTACCTGGTCATATGGTCCCCCGCTTACTACCCCATACATCCACTGCCTTGATGTTGGAGTACTCGATTCACTGACAGTCAGTGTGGTCCCATCCTGGTTCAGAGCCGCAATTTGATCCGATACTGGAGATATTGAATTTGAGAAAGCAATAGTAAATGAGCCCTCTGATGCAAATGGTGAACCCGCAAAATTATTGTCTATTGCCTGTACACTCCAGTAATAGGTCCCGGCTGATAGCCTCTTCACTGCCCACGAGCTGCCTTGTATACCCCTGTCAATAATTCTCCTGTAACCATCTGCTATATTCGCCATAGGTGATTTGCTGTCGACAGACCCGGATGCTGTACCTATGTAGAGATTATAAGATAGTCCATCCTGTGCCGTTTCCGTATCTGTTGATTTGCCCCAGCTTAATGTAACTATATTGGATCCCGGGCTCGCCTGTAGATTGGATGGTGCTGAAGGAACATTATTGGCAGCAGAACCATTATTCTCATACAACTTGGAAATGGAACCTAAAGTACCTGTTCCCGTAAGTAGAATATCAAGGTCGCCGTCATTATCAAAATCACCCGGACTAAGTGATGAGTGATGTACAGGGGTAACCGAATATCCTCCCAGGTCACCAGTAACATCCGTAAAAGTACCGGAGTCATTTCTATAGAATCTTGAAATATCGTCTCCTGTTTCACTAGTCCCATATAATAATATATCCAGGTCACCATCATTATCAATGTCAAGCCATGCTGCTGAACCAGATCTAATTCCTTCCAGACCAGCTTCAGTATCAACAAAAACACCCGCATCATTGCGATAGATCATTGATATATAGTCTCCATAATCGGAATATCCTGTCAGCAATATATCAAGGTCACCATCATTGTCATAATCACCCCAGGCTGATGAACTATAATATACACCTATTAATCCGGCATCAATATCAGTAAAGATACCTCCGTCATTGCGATATACTATGGAATAATAATTTCCTGCCAATAAAATATCCAGGTCACCATCATTATCATAATCGCCCCAGACTACTGAACTGTAACTCACTCCCCTAAGACCGGCTCCAATATCGGTGAATACTCCTGAATCATTTCTGTAGATAATTGAAATATCACCTGAACCCGTATAACCAGTCAGCAAAATATCAAGATCTCCGTCATTATCATAATCTCCCCAGGCTACTGAACTGTACCTCACTCCTTCAAGGCCAGCTCCGATATCGGTGAATACTCCTGAATCATTACGGTATATAATTGAAATATATCCATATGTGCTTGAATATCCAGTCAACAATATGTCAAGATCACCATCATTATCATAATCGCCCCAGACTGTTGAACTATAGGAGACTCCTTCAAGACCAGCCCCGATATCGGTGAATACTCCTGAATCATTACGGTATATAATTGAAATATATCCATATGTGCTTGAATATCCAGTCAACAATATGTCAAGATCACCATCATTATCATAATCGCCCCAGTCTGTTGATCCCCTGTAAATACCTTCCAGCCCTGCTCCTGTTTGTTCTGTAAAGGGAGAAACACTTATTTTTACTTCATTGGTAGTATAGGGAATTGCATCTTTTACCGATACACATACTACATAATAGTTCCCGAAGCTTGAAAAATTTGGAATATAGGTTGAAGCTGTAGCACCTGCAATCACCTGGTCATATGGTCCACCGCTGACTGTCGAATACATCCACTGCCTTGATGTTGGTGTACTCGATTCACTGACAGTCAGTGTGGTTCCATCCTGGTTAAGGGCTACAACCTGGTCCGATACGGGAGATATTGAATTTGAGAAAGCAATAGTAAACGAGCCCTCAGCTGCAAATGGTGAACCCGCAAAATTATTGTCTATTGCCTGTACACTCCAGTAATAGGTCCCGGCTGATAGCCTCTTCACTGCCCACGAGCTGCCTTGTATACCCCTGTCAACAATTCTCCTGTAACCATCTGCTATATTCGCCATAGGTGATTTGCTGTCGACAGACCCGGATGCTGTACCTATGTAGAGATTATAAGATAGTCCATCCTGTGCCGTTTCCGTATCTGTTGATTTGGCCCAGCTTAATGTAACTATATTGGATCCCGGGCTCGGCTGTAGATTGGATGGTGCTGAAGGAACATTATTGACAGCAGTACTATTATTCTCATACAACTTGGAAATGGGACCTGAAGGATCTGTTCCCGTAAGTAGAATATCAAGGTCGCCGTCATTGTCATAATCACCAGGTTCAAAAGCAGAATTATCGACCTGCGCAATCGAATATCCTCCCAGGTCACCAGTAACATCCGTAAAGGTACCGGAGTCATTTCTGTAGAACCTTGAAATACTGCCTCCTTTTATGTCATTATACCCATTTAATATAATATCAAGATCACCATCATTGTCAATGTCGATCCATCCAGCTGAACCACCTTCAATTCCTTCCAACCCAGCTTCAGTATCAACAAAAACACCCGCATCATTACGGTAGACCATTGATATATCTGTCCATGTATTATTGGAAAAACCTGTCAGTAATATATCAAGGTCACCATCAGCATCATAATCTCCCCATACAGCTGAACTACCATAATGCACCCCAGGTAATCCGGCATCAATATCAGTAAATATACCTCCGTCATTGCGATATACTATGGAGTAGTAATTTCCCGTCAATAAAATATCAAGGTCACCATCATTATCATAATCGCCCCACCTAACTGATCCATATTCAATTCCTTTAATACCAGCATTAATTTCAGTAAAAACTCCCGCATCGTTCCTGTATATTAATGAAATATCACCAGACCCAGTATACCCAGACAGCAAAATATCCAGGTCACCGTCATTATCATAATCTCCCCAGGCTGATGAACTTTGAGAAACTCCTATAAGGCCGGCTCCGATATCTGTAAATACTCCTGAATCATTTCTGTATATAATTGAAATATAGCTGCCGGAATTTGTTCTGCCCGTTAATAATATATCAAGATCCCCGTCATTGTCATAATCGCCCCATACAGCTGAACTATACCTCACTCCTTCAAGACCGGCTCCGATATCTGTAAACACACCTGCATCATTACGATAAATTATTGAAGTATAACCATATGAATATGAGTACCCTGTTAATAAAACATCAAGGTCATTGTCGTTATCATAATCACCCCATGATACTGAACCATCTGTCATTTCTTCAAGAATTACTCCCGTTTGTTCTGTAAAGGGAGAGACACATATTTTTACTTCATTGGAAGTATAGAAAATCGCATCTTTTTCCGACACACATACAACATAAAAGTACCCGAAGCTTGAAAAATTTGGTGTATAAGTCGAGCCTGTAGCACCTGGAATCACCTGGTCATATGGCCCACCGCTTACCACCCCATACATCCACTGCCTTGATGTCGGAACACTCGATTCATTAACAGTTAGCGTAGTTCCATCCTGGTTCAGATCTAATACCTGATCCGTTACCGGAGATATTGAATTTGAAAAAGCAACATTAAATGAACCTTCAGTAGCGAATGGCGAACCTGCAAAATTATTGTCTATGGCTTGTACACTCCAATAATAGGTTCCGGCATTTAGTTTTTTTATTGTAAACGAATTGGTCTCAATCCCTCTGTCGACTATTTTCCTGTAACCATCTGTAATATCTGCCATAGGTGATTTGCTATCGAAAGACCCGGATGCTGTACCTATGTAGAGGTTATATGATAATCCGTCCTGTGCTGTTTCTGTATCTATTGACTTGTCCCAGCTTAGTGCAACGATATTGGATCCGGGGTTCGCCTGCAGATTGGATGGTGCTGAAGGAACATTATTGGCAACCGGTGTATTATTTCTGAATAATTTTGAAATGTAACCTGAAACACCTGATCCTGTTAATGATATATCAAGATCGCCATCATTATCATAATCGCCCCATACTGCTTTACCATAGCTTGCGCCATCAATAACTGTATTAAATTCAGAGAAAACACCACCTGTATTTCTGAATATCTTTGTGATTTGGCCAAAAGTAGAATTTGATCCCATCATCAGAAGATCCAGGTCGCCATCATTATCAAAATCTCCCCATTCAACTGAACCATTTTCAATCTCAGGCAACACTGCCTCAATATCGGTAAATACACCTCCACTATTGTTATATATCTTTGAAGAATAGTTACCAGCCAATATGAAATCCAGATCGCCATCACTGTCATAGTCTCCCCATGCGGCACAACCCGTATAATGTCCTTCCAGCCCTGCATTTATGTCGGTAAAAGTTCCATTGTCATTACGGTACACCCTTGAATCATAGTACCCTGCAAACAAAATGTCCAGATCTCCATCGCTATCATAATCGCCCCATTCTACGGTGCCATATCTGACCCCACCCACTAAACCAGCATCAATTTCAACAAAAATCCCAGCGTCATTGCGATAGATCTTTGTAATATAACTTCCATTATAGCCAGACAAAATGATATCAAGGTCGCCATCATTATCATAGTCACCCCAGTCTGCTGAACTATACATAACTCCTTCAAGTCCGGCTGCTATATCAGTAAAAATACCTGCATCATTACGGTATATTATTGAAACATAGCCATAGGTACTTGAATATCCTGTCAATAAAATATCAAGATCTCCGTCATTATCATAATCACCCCAGGCTGCTGAACTGTAATAGACTTCTTCAAGACCAGCCCCGATATCTGTGAACACACCTCCATCATTACGGTATACAATTGAAGTGTAGCCATAAGTGCTTGAATAGCCAGTCAATAAAATATCAAGATCACCATCAGCATCATAATCACCCCAGTCTGTGGATCCCCTGTAAATATCTTCCAGAACAATTCCTGTTTGTTCCGTAAAGGCGGGAACTCTTATTTTGACTTCATTGGAAGTATATGTAACTGCATCCTTTACTGATTCACAAACGATATAATAAGTTCCAAATTCTGCAAAATTTGGTGTATAGCTAATCCCAGTAGCACCTGAGATAACATGATTATACGGACCTCCACTCACATTTGAATACTTCCATTGTCTTGAGTCAGGTGTACTTGATTCTATCACAGTAAGAAGAGACCCATCCTGATTTGGCTGTAAGACCTGTTCAGTTTCAGGAGCAACAGAATTTGAGAACGGAATTGTGAATGTTCCTTCCTCAGCAAAAGCCGATCCTGCAAAATTATTATCTATGGCCTGAATACTCCAGTAATATGTACCTGCGAGCAATCTCTTTGCAGGCCAGCTTGTCCCCTGTATCAATCCACGCTGTACAATTCTTCTGGTGCCTACCGGAATCGCCGACATTGGAGATTTTTTGTCAATTGCCCCTGAAGTAGTACCGATATACATGTTATATGAAAGTCCGTTCTGGGGAGTTTGAGCATCATTTGCCTTATTCCATGAGAGTATAATTGTACTTCCGTCCACAATTGTATTCAGTCCTCCCGGCGTTGTAGGAACAGTATTGGCAGAAGTAATATTATTCTGATAGATCTTTGAGACTGGTCCTGTACCTGATGTACCTGTAATCAAAACATCCAGGTCAGCATCATTATCATAATCGACCCAATTTACAGAACCTTCCCTGGTTTTCTCCAGTGAAGAAAATGCTTCAGAAAAAACATTGTTATCATTCCTGTAAATCCTGCTAATTAGCAATCCATTTTGATCAGTACCTCTATATATAAAATCAAGATCTCCATCGTTATCATAATCGCCCCAGGCAACTTTGCCCAAATAAACATCTGGCGCATTTAAGCCTATATCGGTAAAACTACCTCCGGAATTATTATATATTTTTAATGAATTATATCCGGCATACAAAACATCAAGATCTCCGTCATTATCGTAATCACCCCATGCTACTGAAGCCTCCGAACTTGAACTGAATCCAGGACTAATACTGGTAAATTTCCCATTGTCATTCCGGTAAATGTCTGAAAAATCATATGTAATATTATTATAACCTGCTGCCAGTATATCAAGGTCGCCGTCATTATCAAAATCGCCCCATAAGGCAGAGCCTATGTATAATCCTTTTAAGCCAGCTTCAATATCAGTAAATATACCTGCATCATTGCGATATATCTTTGAAATACTTACGGATCCCGTGTAACCAGTCAGCAGTATATCCAGGTCGCCGTCATTATCATAATCTCCCCAGGCTGATGAACCTTGAGAAACTCCTGTAAGGCCGGCTCCGATATCGGTGAATACTCCTGCATCATTACGATATACCTTCGATATCCAATAATCACCTGAACTCCAATAATAACCTGTCAACAGAATATCCAGGTCGCCGTCATTATCATAATCACCCCAGGCAGACGAACCTTGTTCTACACCAGTAAGACCGGCTGCTATATCTGTATACACTCCTGCATCATTACGATAAATTATTGAAGTATAACCATATGAATCTGAGTATCCTGTTAATAAAACATCAAAGTCGCCATCATTATCATAATCACCCCATGTTGTTGAACTGCGGGTAACACCTTCCAGGTTAATCCCTGTTTGTTCAATGAATTCCGTAACAATTATTTTTACCTCGTTACTTGTATAGGAAATACCTCCGTAAACTGATTCACAAATAACATAATAGATACCTTCATCCGGAAATGATGAAGTACATGTTGTTTGTGTCGCTCCTGAAATCAGCTGATCGTACGGACCTCCTTTAACTGTTGAGTATTTCCACTGCCGTGAAGAGGGCGTAGATGATTCCGTAACGGTCAATGTGGCAAAATCCTGGCCTGGTAAAATATACTGATCAGCAACAGGACCAACCGAATTTGAAAAAGGAACAGTAAAGGTACCTTCTGTGGCAAATTCTGAACCGGCAAGACCATTGTCTATTGCCTGGACACTCCAGAAATATGTACCGGCAGGGAGTCTGTTTATCTGCCACATATTACGTTGAATTGCACCTGTACGGGCAATTTTTCTCAACCCGCCAGGAAGATAAGACATCGGGCTTCTTTTATTTACCCCCCCGGTTGAAGTACCTATATAGATGTTATAAGTAAGTCCTGTCTGGGCTGTTTGAGCGTCAGTAGATTTGTTCCAGGAAAGAATAACCTTGTTCCCGACAGGAGTAGCAACAAGAGATGAAGGTGCGGAAGGTGAACTATTTGCAGTTGTACTGTTATTGGAATATATTTTTGATACAGTACTTGATGAACCGTTTCCTGTTAATAAAATATCCAGATCGCCATCTTTATCATAATCTCCCCAGACGGCAGAACCGTATCTGACACCTGTCAGCCCTTCACCTATATCTGTAAAAACACCTGCGTCATTACGGTAAATAATTGAAACATAGCTACCGGAACTCGTATATCCGGTTAATAAGATATCCAGGTCTCCATCATTGTCATAATCACCCCATGCAGCTGAACTATACCTCACGCCTGTAAGTCCGGCTCCGATATCTGTGAACACACCTGCATCATTACGATATATTTTCGAATAATAGCCGTAGCCATAACTAGTATCATATCCATATCCTGTGATTAAAATATCCAGATCACCATCATTATCATAATCTCCCCAGTCTACAGAACCAGTATAGGTTCCAATTAGGCCGGCATCAATTTCTGTAAATGAATTATCATCATTTCTGTATATCCTTGAAATATATCCACTTGTACTACTCGAACCACAAGCAAGTATGTCGAGGTCATTGTCATTATCATAATCACCAAGTGCTATTGAAGGACGATAAAGCCCAGCTAATGAATTATAAATGAGTTCTGTAAATGTATTATTTTGATTGTTATGGAAGATTCTTAAAATATAATTATTATATTCATCTTCTCCAGCTATAACAATATCAAGAAATCCATCATTATCAAGATCGCCCCATTCAGCACGACCTCTATAAACATAGGGTAATACTATTCCTGTTTGTTCCTGGAGTGTAGTATCAGCCATATTGATGGTGTAGACTGAAGTACCACTATTACCTGCTAAAAGAATATCTATATCGCCGTCATTATCATAGTCGCCCCATGCAGCTGAACCATCGTAAACAGTTGGTAATGAAATCTTTGTTTCCTCTGTGAAGGTATTATCACCATTATTATAGTATATTTTTGTGGCATTGTCTCCTGCTATAACAATATCCAGGTCGCCGTCATTGTCAAAATCACCCCAGGCAGAAGAACTATATGATGCCGCGGTTAAAGTTATGGCTTGTTCAGTGAATACCTGGCTTTGAAGGTTTGGGGTTATCAGAAAGAAGAAAAAAAGCCCCGGTAAGATAAATCGGAGTAAAAGAGTTCTCATAACATTAATTTTTAATGTTCAAAAGAATAAGAAATCTGATGGAATTCATATTTCTTTTTTCTTTTATATTTTATGACTCCCGCTAAATATTAGAATCAGAAACGGTTATCAATAGTTAAATATAGTAACTACTTCCTGAAAAAGAAATCGCCGTTCAGTTTATTCCACTCTGTAGGCACCTGTGCGCCGTTACTTAACTTTCTTACCTGTGCCCGGGTATTCATAAAGACACTCAGTATTGATTGCGGAACCGCCATCTGTTTGACAAGCTCCTCTGTAAAGAGCCCGTTGGCTCCCTTACCGTCAGCGGCAGTGGCGCCCTCTGATGTGGCAAAGGCAATTATCGTTCCGCTTGAGAATGACATTGCCCTGAAGCCGGCATCTCCTCCTCTTGCCCAGGCAGTATAAGGATTATTCCGGCAGGCATCAAGTATAACAATGTTAGTATTATCCTGATACCTTTCGAATTCCTCTACAATAAAATCAACCTCTATGGCTTCAAACCTGCAATCACTCGATTTTTCAAGGAGGGCATCTGTTGGTACCAGGTAGTTCTTACCATCCACCTGATTACCGTGTCCTGCGTAATAGAATAATGCAACATCATAATCGGGCAGTCTCTCATTGAACTCCCTGATAGCATTCATCATCTCCTCTTTATTTGCATTAAGTTTTTTTATGACCTCAAAATTGAGTTCTTTTAATGTTCCCTCCATGAGGTTAGCATCATTAACAGGGTTTTTAAGAGGTGTTCCGTTCATATATTCTGAATTCCCGAAAACAAGGGCAATCCTTTTTTCTGTAAATGCAGGTTCCAGCTTGATCACTCTTTTTTCAGATGTTGTGCTGCCTGCTATATTTGTTGCTATGAGGAAGACGCTGTTATCACCTTCCTTTAATACTACCGAACCCTGCCATGTGTAATTACATTCACCGGCAGTTGAAGCCTGGAATACATTGTCCTCAGAAAAAATAGTACCATTGACGAGTAGTTTGATTGATCTTAAATCGGATTGTGAATTAATACAGGCACCTATGGTTAACACTTCGGTGTTTACAATAGTATTTGGTGATTCAGGATTTGACCAGTTGATTTCCGGAGATACCGCAAAAGGATTAGTAAAATACCTTATCTCTGACTTTGTTGCTCCTTCACTGTTAGTAGCCACCAGATAGATTTGATTTTCACCCGGACCGAAGTTCAGATTTTTTTCTATCATGAAGCTTCCGGTTTCATCAGGTACAAGTTTTATATCTGTTTCCCCCTTTGAAACACCGTTCATGTATAACAGCACTGACTTCAAACCTGAAGATGATTTAACTTGTGCTTTTACCGTAGCATTAAAATTTTGTAGAGTTGTACGACTCCCCGATGGACTTGTCCATGTTACTACAGGTGCTCCGGATGTGATGTCACCTGCAGTTTGTGGTTCAACATTTGCAGTACTGACAGGAAAATCGACTGTGAAATAACGCTTGTCAGAGGAAGATGAGCCGCCAGGGTTAGAAGCTTCAAGATAAATATTGTTCTCTCCCAGATCAAAATTTATCTCTTTTTCAATAAGGAAAATTCCCTGCTCATCGGGCGATGGTTTCATTTCAGGATAACCATATATAACTCCATTCAGATAAATTACCACTGATTGTATACCTGACGGTGAATTGATCTTTGCTTTAACTAAACTTGAATTTGCTGACCTGAGATTAGTATTTGATTTTGTCGGATTTTCCCATGTAATGACAGGTGGCGGAGGCTTGATAGTTTCAGTTGGTACGTTTTGCTGTACAGCCTGAGCATTTTCAGCCAATAGCGGGGCAGTCGTGGTTTTAATTTCAGTTACTTTCAAATAATCAACCGATATCTCTGATTCCGTCCCTACATTGAATCCAATCTGGTTTCCTGCAAGTTCGATATCATCCAGTTTAACTACAAGTGATTCATTTGCAAAAATATAATAAACCCCACTTACACACCTGACTGTCAGCTTATTGTAATCACTTGTTATTTGAGACCTTCCCGAAAATAATTTTTCAATTTTCTTTCTTTTGGATGGAATATCCTTTAAAACCTGCACATTATCACCGATAATCTCCACACGATAATGGTCATATTTATCATTCATTCCAAAGACCAGTGCACCTGTGCCTTTGACTATTTTCAGGGCTGCCTCGATCTCAAAATCAGAATTTGGCGAAATGGCTACCGGTTTGAAAGAAAGACCTGTTGATGACTGATAATTCTTACAAGTGATATTATAATATCCATTATCAATCCTGGCACTTATCCACAGATTATCAGTAAGCCACTGATTGGCATTATTATCAAAATCATCAGCAAACACCTGGGTTTTTTCCGCATCATTATAAGCTGTGTAATCCTGCTGACCAAAGGATGATTGAACCTGAATAAACATAAGACTCAACAGCAGGAATCCGATCTTTGATTTTATTTGTTTTTTCATTTTTCAACAATTTTAAATCCTACCTTAATGTGTTATTCGCAGATTCTATTTAAAAACAATGTTAATCAAACCATGAAATTACGTATTTTTTTTAATTTTTCATCATATATTGCCGGGTTTTTGACAAACAAACCATTTGATGGTTTGAATAACCATAGTTTAATTGATTAAAATATATTATGTATAACCAAAAAAAAATCCCGCTGCGCGCCATTGTGCTGATGTTGTTTTTTATTGTTGTTATTCCGCTGCTGCCATTGCTGATATCCCGGCGGTGGGACTGGTGGGAAGCTTGGACATATGCGGGTATCAGCATACTGGGTTTCGCGATAAGCAGAATGCTGGCCGCACAGCGTCATCCTGACATTCTTTCTGAACGGGCAAAGTTTTTGCAGCATGAGGATGCTAAGCCCTTTGACAAAATACTGTCTCCGCTTGTTGGACTTGGCGGGGGAATAATTCCTATTATCGCCGGACTTGATGAGCTGTTCCAGTGGTCACCCGGATTCAGTCCCACGGTAAAAATAATATCGCTGATTATCATCCTGGCAGGATATACACTGGCATCCTATGCCCTTATTGAAAACAGGTTCTTCTCGGGTATGGTCCGTATTCAGACTGACCGCGGTCACGAGGTCGTATCCGGAGGGCCTTACCGTTGGGTCCGTCATCCCGGTTATGCGGGATCGTTAATAACTTATCCCGTTATACCTCTGCTGCTTGATTCAGAATGGACATTTATACCTGCTATTCTTCTCATAATAATACTGGTTATCCGTACTTATTTGGAAGACAAAACATTACAGAAGGAATTACCCGGATATGCCGATTATGCAAAGAAAGTCAGGTATCGCCTGGTACCGGGAGTGTGGTGAGTTTAGAGAAAGGAACCGGGGGGATTAGTAGATGAGGAACCGGGGATTGCTCGCGTTGCTCGCGATCCCTTTAGGAGTACCTGCAAAGCCAAATTACTCCAGGCTCGTTTCACTCACCTGTCTTTTTGTTTTCAGTCATGATCTTCACAGGAGAAGCGGACTGCGTCCGCCGTAGCTCGCCAAAATAAAACTCGCCGTCGTCCCGATTGCTCGGGACTATGGCGAGCGAAGGCGGAGAGAGGGGGATTCGAACCCCCGGTACAGTCACCCATACGGCAGTTTAGCAAACTACTGGTTTAAGCCACTCACCCATCTCTCCCTCTGTCCACCGTAGCCTTGGCGAAGGTGGAATCTGTCCTCCGTATCCGCCAGCCGGCGGAGAAGGAGGGATTTTTATCTGAGCGCGACAAAATTAGAAAATCGTGCATTAAGTGCAAAATAAATTACTGATTATTTCAATCCCTTAAAAATATCAACTACCTGCCTGAAATTCTCCAGCGTCTCCTCATCAAAATCGGATATCCTGACCACCCCTGATTTAACATCTGCAAGAAACTTTGAGAACAGGAAATTGCGTGGCATTTCCTTTTCCTTTATAAAATCTGAGTTGGCAACTGTTATGCCTTCCCGGCTTTTTAAAATATGGTTCTTGAAATCGAGAGTGGATAAGAGATCCTCCGCATTATAAAATAATCCCGGTAAACTGATTATCATATTTCTTCCGCTGTTGTCAGTTTTGAAAACTGTCTCCTTCAGAAGGTCATGCATCTTGTTCTCCTCCTCATTTTCAAACAGCAATACTGCAAAATCGAGTCCCCAGCCCATGAGAATATTACATAGTAAAGGTATTGAAGAGACATTCGTGGAAGGAATAACACTTATCTTTCCTTTAAAACCGGTCAGGATAAAAATCGCATTCAAAATGTAAAACGAACCAGTATCATTTACTATCAGGTTGATCTTTTTTGATGAAAAACCTTCATTGGCTGCCGGATTACCCAGAATACTCTGAAGCGGAGAGAGGGTGTCGGGAGAGGCGGCAGAAAGTTTTAAAGGATCAAGTATCCGTGTTGCACTTCTGAGGTTATCGAGATCATCTCTCTGAACCGCCAGAACACGGTGAAGTTTGTTTATCTCTACAAGATGGGGAGAATGAGTGGTATAGATCACCTGAATCTTATCCTTTATGTCTTCAAACACCTTAAGAACATCCTCCTGTGCTCTTGCATGAAGACTTACTCCCGGTTCATCCACAAGCAGGATCATCTTTTTATTTATGTTTGCTGCTGCCTTCAGTTCCATATAGAAAGAGAGGAACCAGCGAACCCCTCTACTTCTTTGCTTTGGATAGAGCCTCTCCCCCTCATCCTTGATCCAGAATTCAAGATAAGGTTTGCCTGACTTTTCAGCATAGGTTGTACTGTAATGATCCAGTTCAAACTGAATGTTTATTTTATTATTACGTCCAATAGACTGCTGCCAGAAATCCTGGAAATTACGTGTTAGCATGTGATTGAGATTCTCAATCTTCTGCTTCAGGATACGGCTTGAAGGCTGCTGGAAAAATGAATAATCGAGCTGTGCAATTGAAAGGAAATTCCGGGCTGCCTTGTAACCTTCCACCTGGTCGTTGCCGGTGACAATATCATCCATGTCTATCCGGTTGGGCAAAAGGCTGCCAAAGTCCTCAAACAGCACAAAGACCGGGCAGTATTCGAAGTATTTCCTGCCGAGTATTTCGCTGTTATATTGCGATTTATATGATTGAATTACCTCATTCACCTTCTTTTCCGCCTCTTCTTCAGAGCTTCCCCCTATTATATAACCCGACATTGCTATGTGCCTGTCGAGTTCAGATTTCTTCTGATCCCTCTCGTTACGGGTTTTCTTATAATCACTGAGAACGGCCTTCCATTCCTGGTCATCCTCATCTTCAGCAGGGCGCATCAGAAGAGTCATTTTCTGGTGTCTCTCCTCAAGCTTGACTTCCAGTTCTGCCATGTGATTATCGAGGGAAACAAATTTTTCCATTAGTTTCTGCCATTTCTCACCCGCTTTTTTAACCAGCTGTTTTGCAAGCAGTTCAGCAGACAGAGTCTCACGCTTTTCCTTAATTTCCTTAAGCTGTTTTTTCAGATCGTCAATTTGTTTGCTATCAACAGAACCATGTGGTTGAGATTTTCTACCAAATAACCTGAATCTCTTTATTGTCATTTCAGCAGATTGCAACCTGGCCCTGGCTTCATTTTCCTGTTTGTTAAGCTCCGCAAGCTCCTTCTCATTTTCGGTTATAATACTGATCTCCTGTTCAAGCTTGACGGTAACGTCACCCAGGTACAGACGCCAGGCATCTTCAAGGGAATCAAGATACTGACTTATCTCACCGCTGACCACTATAACCGACGAGAGGTCGGCGATCCATACCCTTGTAAGTTCAATATGATTAAGTCCTGAAAGAAGTTCTTTTAATTCTGTTCCCGGGTTATCAGTTACCTTCAGGAGCCATCCCTCGGGAATACTGAACCGGCAGCTTACTTCCGGCAGAGTAAGGTCACTGCGAAGGATATCTTCTGAAATAATCCCGGAATAAAATACCTTCAGGGCCTCCAGGACAGATGTTTTTCCCGATTCGTTCTGACCGATGAGACAAGTAATATTATCGGGGGAAAGAGATTGCCACCCGGTATCAATAATTGAACGGAAGTTTCTGATCCTAAAAGCTGTAAGCTTTATCATAATGAAAAAAATTATATCTTAAAACCAAGAACAAGAACATCATCTATCTGCTGCGTGTTTCCCTTCCAGTCGTTAAAGGTGTTTTCGAGGATTTTTTTCTGTTTTGCCATCGGAATGCCTTTCAATGACGTTATCACTCTTTTCAGATGTTTATATTTGAATTTTTTATCTGTCAGTTCACCAAACTGGTCAGCAAATCCGTCGGAGAAAAGATAAAAACTGTCTCCGGGCTGTGTGTCTATAACCTGGTTTGTAAATGGTTGTTCAACCAGCGGGGCAAGACCGATAGTCATTTTATCGGCTTTAAACTCGGTGAGCTCTCCTTTCCTCATACTTAACAGCGGTCTGTTTGCTCCCGAATACTGGAATTTGCCGGCATTGGTGTCGATGATACACAATCCGATATCTATACTGTCTTTTGCAACTGATCCTTTATCTGTCTGATGAAGGGCCTTCATCACTTTCTCCCTCATAAGGTTCAGCACCCTGTTAGCTTTGGGTTCACACTTTGACTGCATTATCTCATTAAGGAAACTGATGCCCAGTATGCTGAGCAGTGCACCCGGCACTCCATGTCCCGTGCAATCACCTGCTGCAATACATAAGCACTGTTTGTTGCTGAATGCATAATAAAAATCACCGCTCACTATATCCCTCGGCATGAAAAGCACAAAATGGTCTTTCACCAGACCTTTCAGGTATCCGGGCTCAGGCATCAGGGCTTTCTGAATAATCCCGGCATATCTGAGGCTGGCTATATGATCATCAATTCCCTGGCTTTGTATCAGGGCAATGATATCAGGATTATGTTGAGCCTTTACTGTCATTACTCACCTTATATTGACTGGTAAAAGTTAAAGATACATTAATTTGTATTGCAGTACAACCGGACATGCACCTTTACTGTCGCTTCCTCTCCAGGCATACTACATTTTCGACATGATGTGTCTGGGGGAACATATCCACAGGCTGTACTTTTGTTACATTGTATTCTGATGAGAATAATGCCATATCACGAGCCTGGGTTGAAGGATTACAGCTTATATATACTATCCGCTGCGGTGCTGCTTTACGGATATTATTAACCACATCCTCATGCATCCCTGCTCTGGGCGGATCGGTTATGACAATATCAGGATATCCTCTTTTTTCCATAATGCCATCCGACAATATCTGCTTTATATCTCCCGCAATAAACTCTGTATTCCTGATATTATTGACAGAGGAATTTAATGCAGCATCTTTCACAGCTTCTTCAATATACTCAATACCAATCACTTTAAGAGCCTTTGATGCTATAAAATTTGCTATTGTACCTGTTCCTGTATAAAGGTCGTAAACAATTTCCTTCCCGGTCAATCCTGCCATTTCTGACACAATACTGTATAACCTGAGAGCCTGTTTTGTATTGGTCTGGAAAAACGATTTGGGACCTATCCTGAATTTTAGTCCGTCCATCTCCTCTACAAGATGGTCCTGCCCCTTGTACAATACAGGTGTCTGATCTGAAAGAGAATCATTTCGTTTTGAATTGATAACGTAAAAAAGGGATGTAATACATTTAAATTCCGAAGCCAGATGATCAAGAAGCCTGTCTCTTCTTTCCGGCTCATCATGTAAGAAAACGACAATAACCATAAATTTTCCGTCAATTGAATTACGGATCACCAGGTTTCTAAGGAAACCGGCCTGCTGGCGGGGATCAAAAAAACGCAGACAATTTTTATGTGCATACCTTCTGACTGAATCGCGTATGGCATTGGACGGTTCGGGTTGAAGATGACATTCCCTGATATCGAGAACCTTATCATATACACCTGGAATATGAAATCCCAGTGCATCCTCCTTTTCAAAATCGTGGTCGGAATTTATCTCTGCCACTGTGAGCCAACGTTTACCGGAAAATGAGAACTCCAGCTTGTTCCTGTATCTTAAAACCTCCCTGGATTCGCAAATAGGAGTTATCGCCGGCAGAGTGATTTTCCCGATCCTGGAAAGATTCTCTGCAACCTGTTTCTGTTTATAGTGCAGCTGAAGATCATACGGCAGGTGCTGCCATTTGCAGCCTCCGCATACACCAAAATGGCTGCATACCGGAGCAACCCTGTCGGCTGAATATTCATGGAACCTTATAGCTCTTCCTTCCATGTAATTTTTCTTTTTCCTGGTAATCTTTATGTCTACAACATCGCCCGGGATGAGCATTGGCACAAATACGACATGGTTATCAACCCTGGCGAGGGCGTTACCCCCGGCACCAATATCGGTTATCATGATTTTTTCAAGACGTGGCAGCTCTTTCTTCCTTCCCATTATCCCGTGAATTATCTTTCCCGAAGAATCAGCATAACAACATCCTTCGTGTTAAATGAAGTTTTACATATTTTGAAGAGTAAAGATAATTGATATTGAGATATACTGTGCTTTCAAAGGCTGGCATACTTTTTCTATATTTGCGTCAGTTTTATTCAGCATGGTTTCGGTTCAGGATACTCGGTGGTAACAACTATATGGCCGAAGCAGAAATATCCTCGCTTGACAAAATTTTGAGCCAAAGCAACAGGCCGGCTGAAGAAATGGATAAACTTTACATGAAGTACCAGGAGCTCAGTGAACATCATAATCAGGAAATGAACATGTTGGAACAATATACTCACGATGTAGAAGTTTTCTTAAAAAACAACAGCTGAAAATGGAACCCCGGCAGATGGTGAAAAAATACCGCGTACATGTTTATGAGACAGGTCCGGAAGGAAGAGTCAACCTCTGGTCCCTGTTTAATTATATGCAGGACATCGCTTCGGAACATGCCATAAAACTGGGATTCGGGAGAGACGACCTGATGAAGAGAAACCAATTCTGGGTTCTCTCGAGAATGTATGCCGTGATTCACGACCTGCCATTCTGGAACAACGAAATTGTGGTAAAAACATGGCCATCCGGCACAGAAAAGCTTTTCGCGCTGAGAAATTATGAAATTAAATATCCCGATGAAAGAGAAATTGCAGCAGCTTCATCATCATGGCTGATTATAGAACGTACAACAAAAAAAATACAAAGACCCGGCGACCTGCTTTCTCGATATAATTCTGACAATCAAGTAATTAAAACTGCCGCAAGGCAGGCAGCAAAACTTCCAGAGGCTTCACCTGACGGACAAGTTACACCAATATCAAAAATAAAAGTAAGTGATCTCGATATAAACCTTCATACAAACAATGTCAACTATCTTAAATGGGTATGCGACACTTACGATCTGGATTTCACCTTGACCCATTTTCCATGTTCCGCAGAAATAAATTATCTTGCAGAATCAGTGTACGATGAAAATATATTCATAAGAACATCGAAGGAAGAAGAGAGAAATACTTTTTTCAACCATTCAATTTTCCGTACAAATGATAATAAAGAGTTATGCCGGGTAAGAATAGAATGGAAAGAAGAAAGCATTAAAAAATTCCCTCAGGAATGAATCTGAATAAAACATATATCCCCGGGATAATTCGCCTTATCGCACTATTAATAGTCTTACCGGCTCTTTTCATGTCCTGCAGGGCAACCAGGGTTCCTGTTGATTCAAAGGATCTTTCATACCTGTATAATCCCACAAGAAACTCATTAAATCCACTATACAACATCAGAAATGAATCTGACAATGAATCTATCCTGTCTGTTAAATTCTTTACCAGCGAACTCTATTTCTCAGAAGCTAATTCGCAGGGAATACCGCTTGCATCATTGCTAGTCACAGCAAAGCTTTTTACTACTGAACAGGGAAGAATTCTTGCAGATACACTAGCCCTGAATCTGACAATTTACAAGGAAGATAAACAGCCGGAACATATCTATCAGATTCCATTTAGAGTTCAACCTGGCAGAGAATACCTCATTGAAATAAAGATCCTTGACAGGATTAGAATGCAGGTAGTCCAGGCATTTATATCATTCAGCACACTGTCGGACTATAACAGGTACAATTTCAGGGCACAGGGGTACTTCGATAAAAACGATATATTCAAACCTGTTTTGAAGACAGATGAATATGTTAACCTCACTTATCTTAAGGGTTATATTGATTCCTTATATATTTCCTTTTATAAACCTTACACAGAGATTCCCTATCCTCCTTCAATGATTCTTCCTGAAAAAACACTGGATTACGGGCCTGACACTATCATTGCACTTCCTTACTCTGATACTCTCCCCATTATGCTTCCCAGGGAAGGTATATATATGTTCACAACAGGAAAAGACCTTAAGGAGGGATTCACCTTTCTGAATCTGGGTGAAGTATTCCCTTCAATGACCACTCCGGAGGTAATGACAGAGCCCCTGGTATACCTTGCCAGCGAGATTGAGCTGAATGCCATACGTGATGCCGCCAGGCCTAAACTGGCTCTTGATGAATTCTGGATTAAATGCGGAGGCAATATAGAAAGGGCCCGCGAACTCATACGTATCTATTATACGCGTGTTTATTACGCAAACCATTATTTTACCTCTTATACCGAAGGCTGGAGAACCGACAGGGGGATGGTCTATATAATATACGGACCTCCCGATAAAGTATATAAATCAAACGACGGTGAGAGCTGGGGTTATCGTAAACCGGTCATCAAATCATCATGGGGAACCAGATACAGGGTAAAGGAGGAATATCTGTTTTTCACTTTCAGGAAAAGGAATAACGTCTTTACTGAAAACGACTATTATCTAAGCCGGAGTGAAACGCTAGTAACCTTATGGGAACAGGCTATTGCCAGCTGGAGAAAAGGTATTGTTTTCAGGCTTGATAATCCCGAGGAATTTTAATATCCCGATGAAAGAATCAGATTGCATTTTTGGTTTAAGGCCTATCATCGAAGCAATCAGGGCAGGGAAGCAGATTGATCGTCTTCTGATAAAGCAGGGGCTTCACGGTGCTCGTTACCATGAACTTATGGTCGAGGTAAAGAAGCATGATATTGTCTTTCAGATAGTGCCTCTTGAGAGGATTGAGCTGGTGACAAGGAAAAACCATCAGGGTGTTCTTGCATGGCTGTCTATAATTGAATACCAGCATATTGACAACCTTCTGCCGTTGATCTTTGAAAAAGGTGAAGATCCTTTGATCCTTGTTCTTGACAGTGTTACAGATGTAAGAAATTTCGGATCGATAGTACGAACTGCCCATTGTCTGGGAGCACATGCAGTTGTTATACCCGAAAAGGGATCGGCCAGGATAACTGCCGATGCAGTGAAAGCATCCGCGGGAGCTTTACATACCTTCCCGGTATGCAGGGAAAGATCTGTTGTAAGATCAACCAGATTTCTCAGGGATTCAGGGCTGAGAATAATATGTGCCGAAGAGAGATCAACAGAGAGTGCACCTGAAAGCGACCTTACAGGTCCTGTAGCACTGATACTTGGCTCTGAAGATAAAGGTATCAGCCGTGAGCTGAGAGCCCTTGCTGATCACAAGGTAAAAATTCCTGTGAGCGGAACAATAGGATCACTTAATGTGTCAATAGCTGCCGGCATTCTGCTTTATGAAGTACTGAGGCAAAGAGATCCACATATCAGGAAATAATACTTAATATTCTATTATCAAGTGCTTTCTGGTCGGAGGTAAAAGATGCCAGTCCTGCCAGTGTCATAAGTGTATCCGGAGCAATCTTGCCCTCCTTTATCTTGTCTTCCCATTTTGAATAAACAGGTATCTTGCCATCAGAAGCCAGCAGTGATTTTTCCTCCTTTGTCAGCAGTGGGAACATATCTTCACAGCCCTCTTCATGAGCAATATCAATCAGTTCCGTGTTTGTTTCAGGTACTTTTGCAGCAAGTCTTTCAGCAAGATTCAGTACTTTGTCATCAACAGTCCAGAACTTTTCCAGATGAGCTGCTTTACCAGAGGCTGAAATACCGGTTTCGTAGTTCATGTGCATCCTTGAAGTAAACTTGTCCTTAATTGATTTATGTCCGGCAGATGCCACTTTTGGCGGTATGGTGAAAACATCAGCCCCTGCAAGCAGTTCAAGCTGTTTGTGATCTCTTATGCTGGCTGCAATAAGCTTCGTCTGCCATTCGTTTTTTGCTGAAAATCCGGTTACCCAGTTCTGCGATGAAATAACTGCCATCTCTCCGGCCCCTGCACCATCGCCAAGTTTGTTGCTGGCAATAAAGGCTCCTATTCTTCCCAGGAACACATTAAGATAATCAGGACGGGTTACCCTTGTAACAATAACATTCTGCCTGGCACTGAACCCGAGTGTGAAATTTACTCTTACACCTGTATCCTTAAGCCGCCTCGCTCCTATCAATCCTGCAGCCGTATATGGAACCTTTATTATAAAATGTTCGGGACTGATTTCATGTAGTCTTTTACCGTAATATTCTATTGCCTTAATATCATGAGCAGTGTCGGTATGAAGTTCCACACTTACCATTCCTCCGAATTTTGAGGCCAGCCTGAGACCATGCCGTGCATTCAGTATGAATGCTATCTCCTTAACCTTCTCTTCCAGCGGAAGCTCTCTGACCAGACTTTTAGCCTCAGAGATAAAGACATCGTATATTCCCTTTTGTATCTCATTGTTAAGCAATGTATTATTCGTAGTCAGGGCACTCATCTCAGCTGTCCAGTTAGCTTCTGCCTCTTCCATATCACCGGTATCAAGCCATATCTCTGTTCCGGTATCCCGGAGAGTGGCCCAGAAATTATCCGTTTTGACCATTATACGTTTATCACTCAGGTTCTTCCAGAGGAAATCACTTATTCTAGTATTAAGGTCTGCCATATTCTGTTTTATTAATAATCATTAAGATCGTTATTTATCCTGTTTACGTATATAATCATATTCTGACGGAAGCTGGAACACCCTTAGTTCGAACTCATTCATGAATGATAACAGGTGTTCAAAAATTTCTGACTGTACGTTCTCGTAAGTAACCAGGTCAATTCTGTTTGTGAATGCATATACCTGTAACGGTATCCCATCCTCATTAGGCGGTCTGTGCCTGACGATAATAGCCTGCGATTTATCGATCCTGGGATGATCAAGAAGAAAAGCCTCAGCATACATCCTGAATATGCCGAGATTTGTTATCTGTCCTGAAATAAAATACGCTGATTGTTTTTTATTCATTTCTTTTTTGGTGATCAGCGATCCATCCTTCTCAATATTAAAGTACTTTTTAATCAGGGATGATTCCTTCATTTTCCTCATTTGTTCATCATCTGCAAATCTTATTGTTGTTACATCGACAAGAAATGATCTTTTTATGCGCCTGACACCTGACTCCTGCATTCCCACCCAGTTCTGGAATGATTCATTAATCAGGGAATATGTGGGAACGGTTATGATTGTTTTGTCAAAATTTCTGATTTTAGCAGTGGTGAGAGTTATATCCAGAACTTCACCATCAACATTGCGTTCAGGTATTGATATCCAGTCGCCGATTTTCAACATCTTATTGGCTGACAGCTGAATACTGGCAACAAGCCCAAGAATGGCATCTTTAAAGATTAGCATTATAACTGATGCCATGACACCTAATCCGGCAATGATGGCACTGACCTCTTTCCTGAATAATGCTGAATAAATCAGTAGAGAAAAGAATACGACAACAATTATTTTTACTATCTGAACATAGCCTTTAATAGGCCTGTTCTGAGATATAGGCAGGGTAAGATATACTTTATACCATGACTCAATGAATGAATTGATAACAATGGCAGCTACAACAAGCATATATGTAATTGCAAGCCGCTGTATAATGGTCAGCCACACAGGATAATCCCTGAGTACCCAGCTGGCTGCCGACCATATGATAATAGCAGGAACAAAATGAGATAACCTTGTTAAAACTTTCTTCTCAAGGAAAATATCATTCCATGCGCTTACAGTCCTCTTTACAATTCTGATAAGAACCTGCCTGATTATTACCCTGGCAACAAGATTTGCCAGCCAGCTAAGAGCCAGAATAACCAGGATCATCCCTGTAGTACTGATAAAAGAGGCCAGTTTATAACTTAATCCAAGTTCAATCAGGATATCATTAAGCCATAATAACGGATCATTCATAAAAGTCATTTGTACTCAAAATATGATGCCACAAAAATATATATTTTATTGATCTGGTTCATTCTTATTTATTAGCTTTACTTTTTTGTTAAAAAAAATTCATTATATGAGAACATTCTCTGTTCTGCTTTTAACATTTTTATCAGCACCGCTGATTGCTCAGATCAATTTTGATAATTATTTTACAGATAAGATTTTACGCTTTGACTTCATGTTAGCGGGAAACAGTGAAAAAACGATTGTATATCCTGTTGGCATGAAAGAAGAACCTTTTTATGGCGGTTCAAAAACTCAACTAACCAATCCTTTTAACTACGGTAACTTCAGATATGAGCTTTTTGATGATTCAGATGGCAGGCTGATTTATTCACGCGGCTTCTGTACTCTTTTCCAGGAATGGCAGACTACTGCCGGGGCAAAAAGTATGGAAAGAAGCTTCTATGAGGTGGCAACAATGCCATTTCCCAGGGAAAAAGCAAGGTTTGTATTAAGCATCCGGCAACGCAGTGGAGTATTTACAAAATTGTACGAAACCGCTATTAAGCCTTCCGATTATTTCATAAGAAAAGAAAAACCAGTATCTGCTTCTTTTACAAAAATTTACGGCAACGGGAAGCCTGAGATTTCTGTTGATCTTGCATTTATTGCCGAAGGATATAAAGCTAATGAGATGGAGAAATTCCATGATGATGTAAAAAAAATGGCTGATTACCTGTTTTCTGAAGCACCTTTCAGCGAATATAAGGAAAGAATTAATATCTGGGCCGTGGAGGCGGTGTTTATAATTATTACAGCGGTACAACCACCGGTCATCCTTTGTCACTTAAGGTATTTATTCATGAATTCGGACATGGCTTTGCAGGGCTTGCTGATGAATACTATTCTTCCGAAGTGGCTTATGAGGAGTATTACCCTTTGGATGTTGAGCCCTGGGAACCTAATATTACGACTATGGTGGATTTCGATTCCAAATGGAAAAAAATGATTGACAAAGAGACACCCGTTCCAACTCCTCCCGAAGAGAAATACAGAAACGTTACAGGGCTGTTTGAAGGAGCAGGATACTCAGCCAAAGGCATTTTCCGCCCTGAAATGGAATGCAGGATGAAAAGCAATTCATCAAAGGGTTACTGTTCCGTATGTCGTGAGGCAATAAAACGAATGATTGAGTTTTACACTGAGTAACCTTTTTTTAGAGTTCATTCCAGCATATCGAAGAGCTCCCTTGCCGTTTCAACAGGTATTTCTTTTTCCCCGAGCCAGGCTCCGACTTTTGCGTCACTGTAACCATTCCTTACCAGCAGGTCGGCATATTCTACAGCACTCTCCCAGGTAATGAAGTGTCCTACAAGGTAAACTATATTACCATCGGGAAGGGTTATGATATCCAGTCCCCGCGTACCTGAAAGCTTCTTATAAGTTTCCAGGTCATCATCCCTGACAGGTTTCTGTGATCTTGCAATTTCAATCCTGAATGTGAGTGTTGGAGGAACTGTATCTACAGGAACCTGTTCCTCAGCGCTTACCCCTGAAAGCGGGATTTTCCCCCATTTATTTTCGAGAGCGGCAGCTCTTTCCGAAGAGACAGCTTTGCTATTAAAGAATGCTGAAACAAATGCATCCCTGAAACCTTTCTGCCTTACCGTTCCCAGAGCCTTATTAGCATCTGTTAATCTCCTGAACATGCCGGCATAATAAATTGTCAGATCCCTGCCCGTCATTTTAAATCCATAAACCGGTGTAATACCCTTGAAATATGAAGGAGCAACAGGGTTCCGGAAGACTGCTACCTGAATCCGATACAGAAGCCCCTCAGGAACCTCGGGATCAATAGGAATTTTTTCATTTTCAGCATTTTGCTTAATTTCAAAAACATAATAAACTTCACTCTTTTTTACCGTTTCCGGGAGTATATCCTTTTTAACATCATTAAGAGTAACTGTGTCTGCAACAGGTTTGATATCAGCGGTTTTTTTGATTGTCTCTGTTCTGACACTATCTTTGGCTGTAGTAATGCTGTCTATTGTTTCGCCGCTGTTAAAGTTATTGATAAGGGAATCGCTTAGCTTCTCTCTTTTCAGGGAAGAATCTGTTGCAAGCGGAATTATCTGTCTGGCAACCAATCCCTCGGTAAATGGTTTACTATTCATTACAGTCTGAGCCTCATTATATTTCTTATCAGCAAGATCCTGGAAAGAGGCTGCAAGCTTTTCAGTTTCAGCAATCTCAGCTTTCAACTTTGTCCTTTCAGCATAGCTTCCCTTTTCAAGCTCTTTTTTCTGTTCTTCTGCGATTCTATATAAAGAATCAGCTTTATACTGATATTCAATGGCTTCAGACAACATCTCATCATAATTACCGGAGAGGGTATCTTCCTGTTCAGAAATCATCATAACCTTTTCTTCTAACTTAATTATACTCTTTCCCTCTTTCCCAATACCGGGTTCATCTTCTTCCACGGTAATAACTGCATTATCTTCCGTTAAGAAACCTTCTCTCCTCTCACATTGCTCAATAAAATCAGGTATCCCAAGTTCTCTGGATGTTTTCTTTCCGTTAAGATCAATGAAATTGTTATAGGAAGCTATTGCATCCTCAAATTTCCCCGACATCTGCTGTGCCCGGCCAAGCCAGAACAGTGCATCTGACGGTATGGTTCTTACTATAGCTGAGCCTTTTTGAGCCTGCCCGAGAAGTGTCACAGCTTTTTCCGGCTCCCTCTTCAATTTAACCAGACACACCCCTGAATAATACTTGTACATCGGATCTTTCGGATATGTGTTAAGAAGCTCGGAGAATTCCCTGTAAGCCTGTTCATAATTACCTTTTGAAAAAGCTTCGAGAGAAGATTGCCGTGTAGGTTTGGTTGGCAGATCCTGTGCATTGAGATTAGTAACCAGCAAAAATAAAGCCGATATTAACAGTAAACATGCCGGATATCGTTTTAAAGCAAACACGGGTTTATTATCTCGCCTCACAAATAATTAATTTACAATCTGTTATAAAGCTCTTTTATAATGGTTATAAAAGCTTATTGTTAATAACTAAAAATCTGTTTTTCTTCTGAAAACAATTCAAACTTCGTAAATTTACCCATAATAACAAAATTAGTAAACCCATGGCACAATTAAAAGAAGGTATGCCGGCACCTCCGTTTAAAGGTAGGGTATCATCGAGAAGATAATTACAAAAGTTGATACAAAAATCCACTCGGAACAGATATTCGCACTATATAAATAAAAACCAATAAATATGAGCAAAGAAGAAAGAAAAGAGATCAACAAGGAGAAACTAAAGGCTCTTGAGGTCACCCTTGGAAAAATTGAAAAAGATTTCGGGAAGGGTACAATAATGAAACTGGGCGACCATGCCATTGAAAATATTCAGACTATTTCCACCGGTTCCATCGGACTGGACGCAGCTTTAGGTATTGGAGGGTTTCCCCGCGGACGAGTAATAGAGATTTACGGACCTGAAGCCTCAGGAAAGACGACGCTGGCTGTCCATGCAATAGCAGAAGCACAGAAGAACGGGGGCATTGCAGCAATAATAGATGCCGAACATACATTTGATCGCAATTATGCCGAGAAACTTGGCGTTGATGTCGAGAACCTGCTTATTTCACAACCCGATAACGGGGAACAGGCACTTGAGATCACAGATAATCTCATCCGTTCAGGAGCTCTCGATATAATAGTTATTGATTCAGTAGCAGCCCTGACACCCAAAGCTGAAATAGAAGGTGAAATGGGTGATTCAAAGATGGGTCTCCAGGCAAGACTGATGTCACAGGCACTGAGAAAGCTTACTGCAAACATAAACAAGACAAACACATCCTGCGTTTTCATTAATCAGCTCCGGGAAAAGATCGGAGTGATGTTCGGGAATCCCGAAACAACAACCGGGGGAAATGCCCTTAAATTCTATGCTTCCGTCAGAGTAGATATTCGCAGGATAAGCCAGATTAAAGAGGGAGATGAAGTCATGGGGAACAGGACAAGAGTGAAAATAGTAAAAAACAAGCTTGCCCCTCCATTCAGAAAAGCCGATTTTGATATCCTCTATGGAGAGGGAATCTCGCAGCTCGGCGAGGTAATTGATCTTGGAACTGATTTCAATATTATCAAAAAAAGCGGTTCATGGTTTAGTTACGGAGAAACCCGGATCGGCCAGGGACGTGATGCCGTCAAGCAGATACTCAGGGATAATCCCGAATTGTATGATGAACTTAAAGATAAAGTTTCTGAAGCCCTTAAGAAACAATAATCATTAAAATACCATTACTGATGAAAAGATATCATGTTTCGATAATTCTTCTGCTATTTCTATTCTCGCTGTCATGCCGGCAGGAGAAATCAGATACCAGAGAAGCTGTACCACAGTTCAATAATGAACTTACTGCCGAAGAGAAGGCGGGAGGAGTGATGACCCCTGAAATAATGTGGAAATTCAGAAGACTTGGTTCATTTGCACTTTCTCCCGATGGATCATTTGTCCTCTATACGGTTACCGATATCGACCTGGAAACAGAAGCAAAGAGAACAAACATTTTCAAGGTTCCTGCCAGTGGCGGCAACCCCGTCCAACTCACAACCGATGGGGGCAGCTCACCACAGTGGTTCAATAAAGGCAAATCTGTCGCCTATATCAATAATGACGGCGAACTGATGACTATGAATGCCGATGGGTCTGATAAACAGACTGTTGAAGACTTTAAGGAGTTTGAGATCTTCAGTATTTCGCCTGATGGAAACAAGATCTATTTCACGAGAAGAGTAAAACTTGATCAGACTGCAAACGAAAAACATAATCTTCCCAAAGCAAATGTCAGGATAATTGATGACCTAATGTACAGGCACTGGAATTACTGGAGTGATTATTCATACAGTCACATTTTTGTTGCATCATTTAACGGAACCAACATTTCTGGTGAAAAGGACATAATGGAAGGACAGAAGTTCGAATCACCACTCGCCCCCTATTTTGATGAGGGTGAAATATCATGGAGCCCTGACAATAAACAAATTGCTTACACAACAAAAAGGCTCAGGGGAAAAGAGGATGCCAGAAGCACAAATTCTGACATAATGCTATATAATATCACTTCAGGCGAGGAGGTGAATATTTCCGAAGGCAACCGTGGGTATGACCGCTATCCTGTCTTCTCCCCGGATGGTTCAAAGATTGCCTTTCAAAGCATGGAAAGAGATGGTTACGAAGCTGATCTTGACAGGCTTTTTGTTTATGATATTGCCAAAGGAATCCGCAGCTGGGTGACAAAAGGATGGGATTTTGATGTTGAGAGTATTAACTGGGCAGATAATGAAACGATTTATTTTGCATGTGCTCATCTGGGTACCACACAGGTGTTCAAAACAAGCATCTCTGACAGGGGTGTTGACCAGTTAACAGAGGGGGTACATGAACTAAGTCCGGTCAGTCTGAAATCAGGTGTCATGGTAACTAATATCAAATCCCTGTCAATGGCACATGAATTGGCAAAAGTTGACCTGTCAACCGGAGAAGTCAAACTGATCACATCAATAAACAAAGACATATATGAATCAATAAAGATGGGCCGTACAGAAGAGAGGTACATCAAAACAAGGGATAATAAAGATCTGCAGATGTGGATTATCTATCCTCCTGACTTTGACCCGTCAAAAAAATATCCCGCATTGCTGTTCTGCAACGGTGGCCCGCAAAGTACACTCGGTCAGTTCTGGTCATACCGCTGGAACATGCAAATGATGGCTGCAAAAGGATATATTGTGATCTGTCCCAACAGGCGCGGTAATGCTGGTTTTGGACAGGCATGGAAAGAACAGATATCCGGTGACTACGGAGGTGCTAACATCCATGATTATCTCGATGCAACCGATGCAATGGCAAAAGAACCTTTTGTTGATCCTGAACGGCTTGCAGCTGTGGGTGCCAGCTATGGAGGATTTTCGGTATTTTATCTCGCCGGTGTTCACGGAGGAAGATTTAAAGCTTTCATTTCACACTGCGGAATGTTCGACTTTACAAGCTGGTACGGATCAACAGAGGAATTATGGTTTCCGGATAAAGATATTGAGGGACCCTACTGGAATATGGGAAAAAGCTACCGGTTCTCACCCCACCTGATGGCAAGCAACTGGGATACTCCTATACTTATCATCACCGGGGCCAAAGATTTCAGGATACCCTATACACAGAGCCTTGAAGCATTCCAGGCAGCACAGTTGAATAATATTCCCAGTAAATTGTTATTCTTTGAGGAAGAAACGCATTTTGTACTCAAACCCCAGAATGCCGTGATATGGCAAAGGGAATTTTTTGAGTGGCTGGAGACATATCTGAAATAGGTATGTTCATGTACTCACCCCTAAAAAGAAATGGAGTAAATACATGTAATCTTAGAAAAGACTGGATGAGTTCACTATTTCATAAGCTCAAGTACTTCTGATATTTTCTCCTCCAGCGGCAGCGCTCCGTCAAGCCAGTGGATTTTTACACCTTTTTTCTCCATTCCCCTGAACCAGGTCATCTGTCTCTTTGCATAATGGTGTATAGCTGTCTCAAGATTACTTGCCATTTCATCATACTCATATTTGCCGGCCAGAAATAATGTAATATATTTATACTCAAGACCATAATAAATAAGCGTTTCTTTCCTGATCCCTTTTGCCAGCAACTTCCTCACCTCATCCACAATTCCTTCATCGAAGCGTTTTTTCAACCGTTCCGAGATTCTTCTGCGTCTTTCTTCCCTGTCGAACATTATCCCGGCAATTAAAGCCTTCAGCCGGGGAAACTGACTCTGTTTTTCGCCCCCACCTCTGTTGTATTGTTCAATTTCTATAGCTCTGATAACTCTTTTCTTTGTATCGATATCGGTAATATTATGCAGTTTTTTAAAAGTAGAAAGAATCCCTATAAGTTCCTCCATGGTCTTCTTCTCAAGTCTTGCCCTCAATCCGCTGTCAGGAGGCACCTCCTTCATTTTGTATCCCGTTATAATGCTGTCGACATACATACCTGACCCTCCACACATAACAGGGAAAACATTACGCCTGATCATATCTTCATATACTTTTTTAAATTCACGCTGATACTCAAAGACATTATATTTATATCCGGGGTCAACAATATCAATAAGATGGCATGGAACAACCTTGTCATCAATATAATAGTCTGAATAATCCTTTCCTGTACCAAGGTCCATACCCCTGTAGACCTGGCGTGAATCTGCACTTATTACCTCTCCTCCCAGGCGAGCTGCCAGATTAACTGCTAAAGTGGTTTTGCCTGATGCGGTTGGTCCTGTAATAACAAGAAGATCATATCCATGTTTCGGTTTTTGTGACATTACCGCAACCTGTTTGACATGAAAAGCAAGTTACCATAAAATTACGTAATTTTGACTCTTACTGAGCTGTTTTATGGCAACGATTGATGAAAAGAGGTTCCAGTGATATTGTAATTAAGAACAAGAAGGCTTCTCATGATTATGCGTTCCTTGAGAAATTTGTTGCAGGGATAAAGCTTACCGGGACAGAAATTAAATCCATCAGGATGGGAAAAGCTGCACTTGCAGATTCCTATTGCTTTTTCAGTGATGGTGAACTATTTATCAGGGGTATGCATATTGCAGAATACTGGTGGGGTAACCTGAATAATCATGATCCGCTGCGTGAAAGGAAACTGCTTCTGACAAAACGTGAACTGAAAAGGATTGAAAGAAAAGTAAAAGAGAGCGGGTTGACTATTATCGTCACCAAAGTGTTTATTAATAACCGGGGACTTGCAAAAGCTGAAATTGCAATATCGAAAGGCAAGAAGGAATATGACAAACGTCAGACAATAAAACGTAAGGATACAGAACGGGAACTGGACCGCATCAGAAAAAGATAATAATCCACAAACTTTATCAGAAATTGGGGCTGAGCAGATATCTTGAGTAGAACTTTACAATACAGGCAACAGCTTCTTTGGAGGTATCTACGATATTAAAAATATCAAGGTCTCCGGGAGAGATATTATGTTCTTCAGCCATCATTTCTTCCTTGATCCATTCTATAAGCCCCTTCCAGTATTTCTTTCCTACAAGGATTATCGGGAACTTTCCTATTTTCCTTGTCTGGATCAGTGTGATAGCCTCAAAGAGCTCATCAAAAGTTCCGAATCCTCCCGGTAAAACTATGAATCCCTGGGCATACTTCATGAACATCACTTTCCTCACAAAGAAATGGTCGAAGGTAATAAGTTTATCAGAATCAATGAATGAATTGGGCCGTTGTTCAAAAGGAAGATCGATATTGATACCTACCGATTTCCCGTTACCGCGTTTTGCTCCTCTGTTCGCTGCTTCCATTATCCCCGGACCGCCTCCTGTAATAACTCCATAGCCTTTCTGTACCAGCCGGTAGGCTATATCTTCGGCGAGACGGTAATATTTATCATTATGATGTGTCCTTGCCGATCCAAAAATAGAAACGCATGGCCCTATACGGGCAAGCTTTTCAAAACCCTCAACCAGTTCAGATATTATCTTAAATACTCTCCATGAATCTGTTGTATGTATCTCATGCCAGGTTTTCTCTTCGAAAGCATCTTTTATAAGATCGGAAGGTTTGTCCTTTTTGCCCATTATCGATAGTTTTTAGAATGTCAAATATAACTAATTTCTTATGCCTTCAACTCTGGTTTAAGGAATAATCCAGTATAACTGTCAGCACATTCAGCCAGTTCTTCTGGTGATCCTGAGAAAACTATATTACCTCCCTCCTTTCCACCCTCTTTTCCAAGGTCTATGATATGGTCGGCCATTTTAATAACATCAATATTATGTTCGATTACAATGATCGTATTACCTCTGTCGACAAGACGGTTCAGAACGTCTAGAAGCACCCTTACATCTTCAAAATGGAGTCCTGTCGTAGGCTCATCAAGTATATAAAGTGTTTTTCCTGTATCACGCCGTGCAAGCTCTGTAGCAAGTTTGACACGCTGAGCTTCTCCGCCTGAAAGTGTTGTTGACTGCTGGCCAAGCCTTATATATCCGAGGCCGACATCCTTCAATGTTTTCAGTTTATGATGTACAGAGGGGATATTTGCAAAAAATTCAACAGCAATGTTTACTGTCATTTCCAGGACATCGCTGATAGTTTGTCCTTTATACTTTACTTCAAGGGTTTCCCGGTTATACCGTTTGCCGTTGCATTCGGTGCAATTGATATAAACATCGGGAAGGAAATTCATCTCGATTGTTTTCACACCGGCTCCCTGACAGCCCTCACATCTTCCACCTCTGACATTAAACGAAAATCTCCCGGCATTGAATCCACGGATTTTTGCTTCAGCGGTCTGTTCAAAAAGCTTTCTTATATCGGTAAAAACACCTGTATATGTGGCAGGATTGGACCGGGGTGTTTTTCCAATAGGTGCCTGACTCACCTCTATGACTTTATCAAGGTTTTCCAGTCCTGAAATATCTTTATATGGCAAAGGCGTCTTACCTGAGTTATGAAAGCGTCTGGCAAGTGCCGGATGAAGGGTCTGGTTTATCAGTGAAGATTTACCGCTGCCCGAAACACCTGTGACACAGATAAATGTACCAAGCGGCAGGACGAGGTCAACATTATTAAGGTTATGGCCTGTAGCGCCTGTCATCACCAGCGATTTACCATTACCTGTCCTGCGGTCTTTCGGAATAATAAATCTCTTTTCGTTATTCAGGAACCCTGAGGTAAGAGTCCCGCAACTCATTATTTCATCAGGTCTTCCCTGCGCAACTACCAGGCCTCCATGAAGTCCGGCACCAGGTCCCATGTCGACTATATGATCAGCCGACATTATCATTTCCCTGTCATGTTCAACCACTATGACTGAATTACCTGAATCCCTGAGTTGTTTCAATGCATATATCAGGCGTCGGTTATCTCTCTGGTGAAGACCAATACTCGGCTCATCGAGAATATAAAGGACATTCACCAGCTGTGACCCGATTTGAGTAGCAAGTCTTATCCTCTGGCTTTCACCTCCTGAAAGAGTTGCTGCTCCTCTGTTAAGAGACAGGTAATCAAGCCCCACTTCAATCAGGAAACCGAGCCTTGACCTTATTTCCTTGAGTATCTCTGCAGCAATCTTTTTCTGTTTTTCAGTCAGTTTCTCTTCAACATTAGCAAGGAACAGCGATAACTCTCTGATATCCACGGCTGACAGATCCCCGATACTCTTATCTGCTATCCTGAAAAAGAGGGCCTCTTTCTTAAGCCGGGTACCATTGCATTCGGGACAAACATCATACTGAACATACTGATCTTTTAGCCGCATTCCGTTC
>Ga0315543_1000671_pt1 | contig 40513 bp, 53 predicted proteins | sample SalMarSW160210MG_2_FD_203098 | JGI IMG/M metagenome (GOLD analysis project Ga0315543, IMG submission 203098) | Salt marsh sediment microbial communities from the Plum Island Ecosystem LTER, Massachusetts, United States - Salt Marsh Sediment SW1601-210 ...
ATATGCCTTATCACCAATCTGAAATCTACGAAATCCTTGACCTCCACCTTTACTCTTAAACAGAGTTTGTGTAATAACAAATCCTAGCTTTCCTCCGTCCACAAGAAAGTTATCCGCGCAACTGTATGTAAACAATATTGAGATATCATCCTTTGCCGACCCCAATCTGGCCTGCAATCCTTTATGGGGGAAGATTTGATAATCTGCCCATAGGTTTGCAGTCTTTTGGCGATACTCATTAGGCAAATTAAGCCACGCTATCCATGGGGGGTTACCAGCTACGTAATCAACTCTACCGATAAACAGAGGGGCAAAGGCGTTCTTAATTATCCTCGCCCATACTCCATTCTTATTTGCCTTATCCAGACTCACTAACTCGCGGTATAGGTCAATGTGGAGAGACTCGGCTTCAACGGGTAGGCCTTCGTCACGGCAACGTAAGATAAACTCTTCCGGAGCATACCCATTTTTTATACAGAACTCTAGTTGTTCCGCATAACTGGCAATATCTTGACGGTTAGTTGTGATCTCTGTTGGAATCAAGAAATTCGTTACAGCAGTTTTAAGGTCTTTTGCTTTGCCAAGATTTCCAGCCCAGAGACCTCCATATTCCCCAGGTATTAGAATTGAATCGCAGAGGTAAACAGGAATTTCTACCTTGTCCATGTGTCCAATAAGGTCACGGATGGCGATAAGGTAATTGGTGCGGGCGGCCATCACAGCTAATGGATTGAGGTCAAAGCCGATGACATTAGCGAGGATTTTGCGGCCAAGTTCGCTTTCATCGTATGTACAACGTTCGCGGTTTTCATCGTACCATTTCCTTATGCGGTTAATGGTCATAACGAGGAACGTTCCTGAACCACAGGCGGGATCGAGCAGCCTTTTGTCCGGGTCACCGATGTAGCCGAGTTCGTTGAGGACGTGTTCAGCAAGCCAGTCTGGAGTGTAGTATTCACCGAGGTCATGACGGACACTCTTGGGAAAGAGTTGCTGATAGAGTTTCTTGAGGAGGTCACGGCTGCCGGCAGGGTCTTCGGAGAGGGTGCCAGGGTTGTAGTCATCAAGACGTGTGACCATCTCACGAACAAGTTTCTCAATCGGCTCGGTCCAAACGCTGGTGTACCAGGCGAAGAGGTCACCTTCGAGGAAGTTCGTGATGTTGAGATGGCGGAAGATGCTCCCCGCCTCGAGGTCTTCCATCTCGCGCTTGAGTTTATTGCTGGTGGTGGCCTGCATCATCTTCTGCAACGGTGTGGGCAGCTTGTGGAAGAAAGCAACTATCTCCGCTGCCAGCAATTTCATGAAGAGCGCATAGTAGGTGTGCACGGCAAAGAGCAGTTCGGCAGGCTTTGGGTCTTTCACGCCCACCTGGTAGAACTCAGCCAGTTTCCTAAGCTTTTCTGATTGGCTGTCTACGTCGTAGCCACAAACTTCGCCAAAGAGGATTTTCCACTGGCTGAAGAAGGTCTGCGCTTTGGGGTTGTCAGTGGTCACGATGGCATCGTAAAGAGCATGGATACCGCTGACGGCAACGGTGTTGCCGCCCTCCGACCCGAAGTCGCCTGCTAAATACTCTGGCGAGAATGCCTTGCCCTTCGTACCCAGGTTAAACAGCGCCCAGAGGAATCGTTCCGCGGAGACTCGGTTGACTTCGACCGGTTCCTGGACCTGCCATTTTTCATCGCGGAAGCGGACGAAGATGAAATAATTTCCGTCAAGACCAACTCCGAACAGCGAGTTGAGCGGTTGTCCATGCTCATGTCGCATGTCATAAAACCGCTTTTTGATTTGCTCGATGACTTTTTTACTTCCGGGCGAATCAGCTTTCGGACCTATACGGTCTCCGGGACTCTTGGGATTCTTGTATTCGATGATGACACGAGAATATACCGAGTCGACGCGGCCGCTGGCAACAGTGAACTCGTGCTTGCCCTCCAACTTGATGCCCGCTTCCTTCTGAATGAACGCAAGTTGCCTTTCCGACTCAATGCGGATTTCCTCTTCCTTATCCGCCATCGCCGCCGCCGCCTTAATCTGGTCGGCGTACTCGATCGCCTTCTTTGCGATCAGGTCGTCTAGAGATTGCACTTGTGGCATGACAACACCTCCTTGGGGGATAGGCCATATGCCAGCAGCCGACTCTGTTCAATTTTAGCTTTAAAGAGAGCCGCGTAGTGAACTCTTGTCGCCCGTTTATTTGATTCTTCCAATTTCACCATATCAAACATTTTTTCAAACTTATTATTGATGTGTCTTGGCTGAAGGCCTCCCTCTGCGACCCTTATACGCTTTAGCAAATGAGTGAAGTGTACCGCTACGGATGAGCCACGCATTATATACCTTTGTTGCCTCCAATTTGCCGTTCCTGCAGAGCCTTTTCACCGTTCCAGGATGAACTCCCAGTACCTGAGCGGCTTCGACAATACTTAAGTAGTCATCTAATACAGGCATAATATTTTCCTCGCGGAATATTGTTCCGATGTCGTAATATTATGCCGCGGGACCATAGAAAGTCAAGACGTACTGGGAGCATTGCACAAATACCTCAAAGTGTCAGTAACTTAATTGCTTATAATGTTGTATTGCAGCTAAGAAAACAGGACTGAGAAACTATCTCTCGTTCCTGTTTTCTTAAATGGTCAAGCCATAGCTGGTTACTGTCACGTGCGCTCCGTAAGGGGGCTGTTTGGTCTCGTCACGGTTAGCAGCTCTTTCATAAACTAGAGCTTGTCTAAGCCAGTGACGTGAGTGTAAACTTGGGGCATGATTCATATAACCCGCACCATCACGATTGACGAAAGCGAGATCCAAGAGTACTTTGTTCGCGCCTCAGGACCGGGTGGCCAGAACGTCAACAAAGTCGCCACCGCTGTGCAGCTTCGCTTTGACGTGGCTAACTCACGGTCCTTGCCCGAGGAAGTTCGGATACGACTCATTTCGCTGGCTGGTAACCAGATTACCGAAGATGGCATACTTATTATCGACGCTCGACGGTTTCGTACCCAGGGACGGAATCGTGAAGATGCAACTGACCGTCTTGTTGAGTTGATTCGCAATGCAGCACAAAGACCAAAAATCCGTCGCAAGACAAGACCGACATTGACATCAAAGATACGCCGGTTAGAGAGCAAGCGTCGCGTCGCCGAGAGTAAACGCGTACGGGGGCCTGTCTCTCCCGACAATGAGTAACCGCTAGGTGCCGAAATCGTTTTGCCAATTAGGTCAGTGTTGTCCACAACGTTACTATCCTGGTCAAGCTCGGCTCTCAATCGAGTTAGTACCTTGCAAGCAACACCTCAGATAGTGTTATATGAATAAGTGAACGAGGTACAACCCTGGTAATAGCTTAATAAGGTGAGCTAATTGCTTGGGCTAGTGGCATAATAAAGGAAAGGAGACAACACAAATGGAAATCGTGCTTGTCAAAGAGAAGGAGACGCCAGGCACCTGGAGATTCAAGGAGAACAAAGAAGACCACCCAATGACCATCTATTTAACCAAGGAGCAAGTCAAAGAGCTTGGTAGCCCTGAATCAATCAAAGTTACAATAGCGGCGGCATAGCGTGCCGAGTTAGAGTTACCTGCTGTAGGCGTATTGTACTTTCTAGCGTGTTGTTAAATCACGGACAAAAACGTTCCTTTTTTCATTGAGAGCTTCACGCCTAGACATCAAGAGTAATAATTTGCGGACCTTTTTTGCCAATACAATCAACCATAAGAATCCAAGAATTTCGCTGTAATAGGGGAACTCTATTGAGAGGATATTATTAAGATTAAAGAAGGACGGGGATGGGAAATTGGTGAATCACAGGATATAAGAGGCCTAGGCAAGATGACTTTAAACTGCCTATTGAGTGTTTGGGTGCTACAGGTACAGCTTTGTATATGAAGGCGGTTCCGTTCGATTTTGATTGACTATGTATTTCCCGACCCTTACAATGATATGCATAAAGGTATAATGAAACAAATATTGCAGTGGTAGCTCCAAGACCTCGCTATTGACAAAAGTTAACTTAGGAGTTAACATGAGATTAATACCCATAATGAAGGGTGCTAAATTTAGCATTTTAGCGATAGACAGGTCGGACGACGCATCTGTTAAGGATTGTCCAGCAGAGGAATTCATAACGCAAATGAATGAATCATCCCGGAAATCACTAACTGCAATCCTTAAAAGGCACATGGACCACGGTCCTGTCTTGAACACAGAGAAATCTCGACCTCTTTGGCAGGATATTTATGAGTTTAAAACAAGACAAAACGATAGAATGTACTATTTTTATGATAGTGGCCGATTGACTATTCTCACTCATGGTAGTATCAAACCTAAAGGGAAGCAACTATCAGATGAAGTCTCAAGAGCAGTTAGCTTAAAGAATCTTTACTTTAATTCAAAAGGAGTATGATGATACAACCACGATTCGAAAATACATATTTGGAAACCGTACAACAGACTCCTGGTCTGTTAGATACTTATCTTGATGAGCATAGCGATGACCCTGAACTCATAGCTGAGAGTTTAGCAATTGACCTTATGGAGGACGCCGTTAGAATCTTACAAGAGAAGGGTATTTCGCGTTCTGACCTTTCGGGTTTAATGAATGTATCCAGAGGTTACGTTACAAGGCTACTTAATTCTCCCCCGAATTTGACCTTGATGTCAGTCGCCCGTCTTGGTGTAGCACTGAATGCCAAGCCATATATTGGTTTGATGGAGAGGGAAACCATCGATCTTAATATCACATTAGCTGCCGGCGGTAATACATACCTATTAAGTGGCAAAGTGATACCTCAACGTGACGCGGCTGGTTTTACAGATGCAGGTGATATGGTGCTAGATAAAGAGCCATTGGTCAACACTGCTGGACGTTACTTTAAACCCAAGGCAACGGGATTAGTAGTAGCATCTACAGATTAGAAGTAAGGAGAAATATGGAAATACAACAACAGTTGAAAGAGTATATGACAAAGGTTGGAAAGGAGTTGGCTAATGTTACGTGAAGAATACCGGCAACGCCTTGTACAGGAATATCGCTATGCTGCAACCAAAATGCAGGAGTCACCACAGCCAGCTAAGAAGCTTTACTATTTCAGTGTGTTATTTGGAGAATCGCAACGCATACTAAACTGGGAATGGGATAGGGACCTTTCACTGATATATATGACGGCCCAATATACTTTTAATCAAATGAATCTCCTGATGCAGCCTGGGATGCTTGGCAATGTTCCTATTGATAATTCAATAGTTTTTACAGCATTGACGCAAGCTACTTTTGACCTTGCTACTTATCTAGAGAAAACCGAGGATAACACAGAAGAACTGCACCAAATATTAGGACGTTTCGCCGAAATTAGCTATGCTGTTACTGGGAATGGGAGCTATCTGTACGAAAAGGGGCTTATCAAGTTTTAGTCCCATACTGTAATATCAAGTCTTTGGTGACTCAAGTGCCTGTCCCGTCCCCACTTGACTTAGCCGGCGTGGCTGGCTAAGTGACTCCCAGTTGAGGACATAACTCGTTGGCTCTCTTCTTAATGAGCTTTTCAGCCTGTTGCCAGTACCACCACTCCAGCACCAGATTCAATCGGCCGTTTTGAGAGTTGAGGTTTACCAACAGCCGGTTCTTCTCCAACTTCGCGCTGACAGCCGTGCCGGGGTCGTGCCGTGTTACTACCTTCAAATGCCGACCGAGATACGGGATGAAGTTCCCGCTCCTGATTTCTTTCCCCTCGATAATCGGATACCCACTGTCATACTTTGCGAGCTTGTCCAGAATCCACCGCCCCCTCTTCCTCAACAGGTCAGGTATATCGGCTATGTCGTAGGAGCTTGGAATCACTATTGTAAGACCAGTTTCTACGCTCACCTCAAGTCGGGCATGCTTCGCCCTGGAACTACGTTTGACGGCATAAGACACAGCCTGGTCATCAAGAGTAATCTTGTATGTGCCTAAGAGGACTGGTTGATGGCTGGTTGGCTGAACCATGATTGTAGTTTACCGATAAGCCCCATATGATGTCCAATAGATATAGGAAAACCGGACAAAAAAAGGGCAGCCAGGATTATCTCCCGACTGCCCTGAAAATGGGTATAAAAAAAGGCAGAGTATCCCTATATCGGACACTCTGCCGTAAAAAGATTAGACTATCTCTATATCAAGTGGGGCGTTTTATCGCTTTGAGCAACCGCCCCGCTCTCCAGTTTAGAGGATAGCCTTCCCCTATATCAAACTCAACTTTTTTGTGCTTTCGTTCAACCCCGCTGGCTCATTCACTTGATAGCCCGCAACTCGCTGGCACTATCAAGCGGTGAGGACTAGCCTTGTGCCCGCTAGTCCTCACCAGAGCGTAGGGGTATCCCTTGCCCGCTAAAACTGGTTTGCCTTGCCTTATTCGGTTATCAGTAGCATTATCAAGCTGCGATACGCTAGCCTTGATAGATACTACCCAAAAGGTTTTTACCCTTTCACTATAGTAGTCGCCCAAAAGTCCCGTTTTTTCTCACCTAGACCAAACTTTTTTGAGCTTTTCTTCGCTCTCTGTAGTAGTAGTTTTGCTCTGCCTTGTCCAAAGCATAGCCCGCATACCTCTTATAGGCTAGGTCAACAAAGCGTTTAGGATAACTCTCCAGAATGAATTGAGCTTCCAGTCTAGGTATAAAGTCGGCGTTATCATCGGCGATTAGCTGATACAGCTCTGTTTTACCGCCTTGCCCATCTTCAATTAGCTTGCTCAATTGCTCCATCTGTATTGCTTTCGGACAATCAGCCGCTGAATAATTCCAGTCCTTACACTTTGCTTTTTGAGCCTTACTACAGCGACTACACTCAATACCATTAGCCCGCTTGAAGTAAGCTCTCCAGTAGTCGGCTACTTCGTATTGAGCGATACGGACTAGCCCGCCCTCAGTCAATTCCTTACCTTTGGTATCATAGCTGGTCTTAACTCTGGTAAAGGCTAAAATCAGGTCGTGTAAGAAGTCTTGTTTATCCTCTGGCTTGACCTTGTGAGTGAAGCGACTGGCTACCTTATAATAGACCAGCCAATCGCCCTCTAGATGGTCATAGCCGTTGCCGTTACCATTACCGTTGCCGTTACCTTGATGGTCGTTAAGCTCTGTGGTATATTCCTGATAGTCTAGCATTGTGCTTCACCGCCCTTGTTAGATTTGCCCTAGCTAGTATCCGCTAGTCTAGGGCATTTATTTACCCTCAAGGCTAGGCTATCGCCAGCTTCAGCTTTACCCATATTCAGTTGTTAAGGTGCTGAAAAAATATGTTTTCAGCTTCATTATTTAACAATTAGTCAAATTGAGACACATCAAGAAAATGCTATATTATGGGTAATCCTCTGGGACTTAGGGAAAGCAATGAAAAACAAAAAAGCCTCCCAAGAGGAGACTGATTCCGGCAGCCCGAAGGGCTATTTCTTGTTGAGACACACTGATAGATATATAATTACCATAATCTAAGTGGCTTAACTCTAGAGTTATGATGAGGAGAAACTAGCACAGCAGCACGCTGTAAATGGACTAAGAAGAGTGAAGCAAACGGAGTGGGGCACGGCTAATCAAGAAACCTTGGCGGGAGAAACAAATCTGACAAAAGGAGACTTTTACACGGAAGAAACGCTATTTGACTCTTTGGCATCAGCTTATGATGATTGGTTTGATAGAGAAGGTAAACTTATCTTTTCTACTGAGGTAAAGGCCTTCAAGGAAATCTTGGATCTCTTGCCAAAACCCTGGCTCGAGATAGGAGTAGGTAGTGGCCGCTTTGCTCAAGCCTTAGGTATAGGTGTCGGAGTTGATCCCTCAATCAAACTGTTGGAGATGGCTGGCAAGCGAGGAATTACTGTGCGTTTGGGTAGAGGGGAACAACAGATTTTTGGTGCAGCGTCTTTCGGGACAGTGTTTCTTATTGTCACCTTTTGCTTTCTTGACTCAGTACCTAGTGTGTTAAAAGAAGTCGACCGTGTTTTGGTTGCCGGTGGGAAAATAGTGATAGGACTGGTTTTGAAGGATAGCCCTTGGGGTAAATTCTATGAAAAGAAGAAGAGGCAGGGACATCGTTTCTACAAATATGCCAACTTTTATAAATATGATGAAGTGGTTACGTTCCTAGAACAGTCCGGTTTCTCTATTGAGGAGGTTATTTCAACACTGTTTCAAAAGCCAGGCAAGGTAGAACAGGTGGAATTCCCATGCAATGGCTTTTCTCCAGCTGCCGGTTTTGTAGTAATCATGGCTGGGAAGAAAGCCAGCGAAGGGGCGTTAGTAGATTAGAGTAGGGTAGCAAGGATATGGCTAACTTTGATGAAATAGACGAGGCACGAAAGCTGCTTGGACTTGGTGAAGCGGCAACATTGAAGGAGATAAGAAGCGTGATAGGAGGATGGCCTCTCGTTATCACCCAGATAAGCACACAACTGGTGATTCTTCTCAGCACGAGGAAACCATGAAGAAACTAAACTGGGCATACAAAGTCCTTACAGAATATTGCCGCGACTACAAGTACACATTCAGGGAAGAGGATGTAGCCAGAACCTATACCTCCGAGGAGTACATGAGAAAGTGGCGCAAAAACTGGTTCAACAGCATTTAGGCAAGCAGACTCTACAACCGAGAGTAGGAGAGGTAAGAGGCTCCGGTGTTAGTCTTATACTATAACTGGACAGAACGATGGCTACTACGAAGATAAAAAGGAGGTGCCAATCATGGTAATTGAACTAACGAGAGGTGTCTATTGGGTCGGCGTCGTGGACTGGGCAATAAAGAAATTTCACGGTCAGGAGTTATCGACACACAGAGGCTCTTCATACAACGCATACCTTATCATAGATGAGAAAACAGTGCTGGTGGACACAGTGTGGGGGCCTTTCCAGGATCAGCTTATTGAGAACATTCGTGAGGTTGTTGATCCATCCAAGATAGATATAGTGGTGGCCAATCATGCAGAAGTAGACCATTCAGGCAGCTTACCAGCTGTAATGAGGCATACACCCAACGCTACGGTTGTCGTGTCGCAGCGTGGCAGAGAAAGCGTTGAAGGACATTTCCACCAGCCTTGGAACTTCAAAGCAGTCAAAACCGGGGATAAGATTAACATTGGCAAGAATGACCTGGTTTTCGTTGAGGCGCCAATGCTTCACTGGCCTGACAGTATGTTTACCTACCTGACTGGTAATAACATTCTTATGCCCAATGACGCCTTTGGCCAACACTATGCCACGGCGTTCCGTTTCAATGACCAGGTAAATCAGGAAGAGTTGTACGAAGAAGCACTTAAATACTATGCAAACATACTCACGCCTTTCAGCAGTCTGGTATTGAAAAAGATTGACGAGGTGTTGTCCCTTAACTTGGCGGTGGATATGATAGCACCAAGTCACGGCATTATCTGGCGGAAAGATCCTCTCCAGATTGTGAAGAAATACCAGCAATGGGCAGCGCAACAGCCTGAAAAGAGTGCTGTAATCATTTATGACACCATGTGGGAGGGGACGCGGCAGATGGCAGAGTCAATCGGCCATGGATTGGCAGCTAGCGGCGTCCCGTACAAGATGTTTCATGTGGGTGTCTCTGATAGAAATGATGTAATCACCGAGGTATTTAAGGCAAAAGCAATTATTGTTGGTTCACCCACATTCAATCAAGGCGTATTACCGACCATAGCTCCTATCTTCGAGGACCTGAAAGGTCTCAAGTTTCAAAACAAGATAGGGGCTGCATTTGGCTCCTATGGTTGGAGTGGAGAATCAGTCAAAATTATCGAGGAACACCTAAGCAACTGCAAGATCCAACTGGTCGCTGAAGGCGTACGCGCTAAGTGGCAGCCAAAACCGGATGACCTTGCGAAATGCAAGGAACTGGGAAGCAAAGTAGCACAGGCTATAAATGCCTGAGCACAGGTAAACTCGAATAAATCAGTAGCCTATGCTTGGGTGAAAGCACTAGGAGCTATTCATACCTGAGTAAATTAGTGTAATAGCCTTAGCCTTGTAAGCATTGTTAGGAGAAGAATAGATTGATTTGGGCTTTGTTGGGTGTCGTTGGGCTCTTCGTTGGTGCCTTCGGGACACTCGTTGGTGCTGCTGGTGGTTTTATACTGGTACCCATCTTATTATTCCTTTACCCCGAGGAAACGCCAGCTACCATTACTAGCATTACCTTATCTGTAGCCTTTTTTAACGCCCTCTCTGGGTCTATAGCCTATGGACGCCTCAAGCGCATCGATTATCGTTCTGGACTCATATTCTCATTTGCCAGCGTACCAGGTGCTATTATTGGTGCCAGCATAACATATATCCTAAGTAGAGGAATATTTCAGATTCTCTTCGGGGTGACTCTTCTTTTGGCCGCTGGCTACCTAATGGTGCACCCAAGGAGAAACCTCAGTACAAGCATTGTTACCCGAGGTCACACTGCGAGGGCAATAACTGACAGAGAAAACAACGTTTTTACCTATTCTTATAGCCTGATGAGGGGGATTGCCATTGCCTTTGGAGTGGGGCTAATATCTGGGCTACTCGGGATTGGTGGTGGCATTATCCATGTTCCGGCGCTAACGCAGTTTTTATGTTTTCCCACCCATATTGCAACTGCCACTTCTCACTTTGTAGTGGCGATAACCACCTTTGCTGCTGTTATCACTCATGTAATCACCGGAGCTTTCACGGAAGGTGTGCGTCGAGCTGCAGTTTTGTCTGTGGGCGCAATCATCGGAGCTCAGTTTGGAGCACGCTTATCGCAAAAGGTCTCGGGTGTCTTGATCGTACGGCTACTAGCAGCAGGACTTGCCATGGTCGCCATCCGTTTGCTGATTGCTTCCTTCTAGGTTGTGTACGAGCGGAACTGAAGACAGGACATCCAGGTTCGACACCCAACTCTTACAATGTCTATTCGGGTCCATCACTTATAAAACAGAAGTCCGTAATATTCGATTGGAGTCACGAGATTACCAAAGGTTCAGTGTTTTTCAGTGAGAAGGTTGACAGTGATTCAATATGATGAGAGTCTCTCTAAGCAGGTATTGTGCATAACGTGTTTAGATATGATTATTGGAGATAGTTGGCATTCAGAGAATCCACTTGCGTTTAACATTACGCAAACTAAGAAGGAACAGCACTATACAAAATACCCCAAGAATAGCGAAATCAAGCGTGAAAGACATTATATGACTACCGTTGATCGCCCCTTGAAGAATATCAACTCCGTAAGTCACAGGTAATATAAAAGAAAGTGGACGGATAAATATGGGTAGTGACATTATAGGGAAAAATAAACCGCATAAAAAAATCATTGGAAAACGGAAGAAATTGGAGAAAGTCTGGGCTTCGAATACCTCGCTTGCAGAAACCGAAATAAAGAGCCCGAGGAAAGTCGATACAATACCGATTAGTATGATAGCCGGTACAACCAGAGACCAGGCAATTCCCGACATGTCTGCAAGAAACGCTGCAATTGCTATAGGGATAAATGCATTGACAATACCAAAGAGAATAGCTCCGGAAGTCTTTGCTAACATGAGTGTTTCCAAAGAGATAGGAGCTAGAAGTAGTCTTTCAAAAGACCTATTTCGTCTCTCGAAGGTAAGGGTAACTGATAGTAGCGAAGTAGTGCCGAACAGTATGGAGATAGTCACCACACCTGGCAACAGATTCAGTACACTTTCTATTCCCATCCCTGATCTGATAAAAAACATCCCTGTCCAGGCTAGTGGGAAGATAATACCCCAACTGATATTGGGAGGTTTAAGATAATAAGCCCGCATATCTTTGGCAAATATGCTTGAGAAAGCAATCCAGCGTTTCATTGATTTCCTCCCCCGCCTCCAGCTTTTTCTTTATCTTTTCGCATCAATTCCGCTTCAATGCCTGTAACTTGGACGAAAACATCTTCTAGCGATGGGAGGTGTCGTCGTGCCTCGGTTACCTGAAGTCCTTGTTCTTCTATGAACCGAACCAAAGGGCCAACATTGGCTGGCTCTATTGATTCGACACGGATTTGTCCTGAAGCGGTAGACTGAAACTGATAATCTGGGAACGCCACACTCATTTCTTTTGATAAGTTAGCCTTAGCATTAGAGATAGAAACAAGCAGCACGTTTCTGCCCTTTACCGGCTGCAGCAAATCTGTGGTTCGTTCGGTTCTTACGATTCGGCCACTAACGATAAAGGCTATCCTACTACAAAGTCGCTCAGCCTCCTCAATGTAATGAGTAGTAAGAAAAATAGTTGTTCCTTTACGGTGGAGATCGGCAATTATCTGCCTTACCTGTCTGGCACTGCCTACGTCGATTCCTGTGGTCGGCTCATCAAGAAATAATATGGGCGGCTGGTGGATAATTCCGGCAGCGAAAGTGAGTTTGCGTTTCATTCCCTTGGAATAGCCGGCAAATTTACGGTCGGCGGCATCTGCAAGGCCAAATATACCTAAAAGCTCTCTTGCACGTTTTTGACGCTCGGTTTTGCTTATCCCGTATAGCGCTGCGCAGAAACAGAGGTTATCGAAACCTGTTAACTCGGGATAAAGATTGCTTTCATCAGGAACGATACCTGTCAGGTGCTGAGCCGCTTTCGGATTCCTAGTACAATCTATACCACTAATATTAATTTTACCTGCATCCAGTCTAGCCAGCCCTGTTAACATATTTATGGTGGTAGTCTTACCAGCACCATTAGGACCAAGAAAACCAAAAAGCTCACCATGGCCAACCTGGAAACTGATATCATTTACGGCAACAACCTCACCATAGCGTTTGGTGAGATTTGATACTTCTATAGCCGGTTGGTTATTTGACTTCATCATTTTCTTGACTATTTCCATTACTTGCTTGCTCTTCGAGGTCTAGGGCACTGGATATCTGCTGTTGAGCCTGAATTAGCGTTTCCTGATTAATGAAATAATGAATACGGTAGCCTCGCCTTTCGCCCTTAACCAGACCCGCCGACTTGAGTACTCTAAGGTGCTGAGAGACTGCTGACTGAGTTACTCCGAGTCGGCAGGCTAATGCATTAACGCAGAGAGCATTTGGCTCGCTCTGCCGAACGAGGAGTCTCAGTAATTTCAATCGGGTTGGGTCAGCAAGAACACTGAATAGTGCCGCTTGTTCATCAATGTTTTTATAATCCATCACGCTAATTCCTTACGATATGTTGCTATTACCAGACATTTAGAATATTTTTGCCGTGATTAAGCTGGCCACTCTGACGCCGGCTATCACGAAAAGTGCTATTATAAAAGTCTCGAAGCTAGACTTCCAGCTTATGGCTCCCATTACCAGAGCTGCCAGCACATCGGTTAATACTGCAAAGGCAAGGGCAGCCCACAAGCCCCACTGCCGAAAAATTAACACCATAGCCACAATAAGGGGCAGGGATATTAGCGTTCCTATTACGGATACAAGTACTAGATTCACCTTGGTAGCATTGGCTATGACATTTGCCATACCAGCCATTCTAGGGCAGAGAATGAATAGAGCGAAGCCAATTGAGGCAATAAGTGATTGTGTCATCTAAACACTCCTTCTTACAAAGTAGATATAATCCTCTTCTATACTTACGGAATTGCCCGATAATAAGTAAGCACTAATAGACTAATATTAACACTATAGTAGCCAATGGGTCAACAACGATGACTAGAGTGTTAAACTGGGTATTTTATCACTACGCGTATAAAGTTGTTGGCTTTATAGTGACCTCAAGTTATAATATCGCTGTGAGCACTTCTGGCAAACTGATAACCGATTACAGGTTCGAGTTAATCGAGGACCATCATCACCCTGGCAGCGGCCGCTACGGAGTGAGAGTAATCCTGCCAGTTGATATCAGCACTTCTTTTGCCTATCTTAATGCTGTGCTGGATGATACACTTTACGACCATGAAAACGGCATTCTGATTGGCACCAACAACCGCCGGCGATACGCCTTCCGTCCTCACGAAATCCATGCTGGTATGGTTAAAGACTCATCTGAGGCACCATCGATTGTCAATGAAGTGGTTGAGCTGGTCAACCGGGCTTGGGAAGAACATGAACGCATTACTCCAAGTCTCAGGGAACGTAAGCTACCTACCGTCTATGATATCTATAAACTACTCCCCGGGACTAACTGCAAGGAATGTGGATACCCTACCTGTCTTGCTTGTGCTGCTGACATACGCAATGGAGTAATCCAGTTAGATGGTTGCCCATTACTATCCAAACCCGAGTACACTAAAAACAGGGAACAGATTCGTAGCTTATTCTCCTCTACTTAGATTAATAATAAACTACCCCTTATCAAAGAAATACACTATGCAGTTATATGTTGGAAATCTTTCCGGCAATACTCACTACTCGTAACATACTAATAACAATATGGTAACTTGTGACTCTTAGGACATATCCATATAGTTGGCACAGTAACCCATCTCCTAATTAACTGCTAACTATCTCCTAAAACATCTTGACAAGTATTTGTGGCAGTGGTATGTTATATATAGCTAACGTTATATATTCTTAACATAGGGCGGAGGTAGCATAATGAAGACAAGGTGTACCCTAATAGCTTATGCCATTATCAGTGTGCTGGGGCTGATGATGCTGCTTTCCAGGGAAAACGTGTACGTGGTGCTAGCGCTAATAATAGGTTTCCTGCTGCTGGGGCATCGTGAACTCTGGTCGCTTATCAGATACCGACGGTTGCCTATCATTGACGAGCGGGTAAAGGATAATCTTACCAGTGCGATGAGACTTACCGGTGTCTTTTTCTTTATCGCCAGTATCGTGCTAATACTGATGATGAGGTTCAATGTCTTTAAAGATACGCCAACGGCATTAATCATCAGCGGGCAACTGGTGATTGTAGGCATTGTCTATGTGGTCGGCTACCACTACTATGACCGTGTCCGCCCCAACTTGGGAGAACGAGCTACACGCTGGCTTAAGATGTGTCTGATAACGGCCGGCCTATCGTTGAGCACCATAGCCCTGGCTATTGTCCTGCACAATCTTGTGAGTGCTTGGTTCGGCTTCGAGGAGGCTTTCTTCTTCATACTGGGACTGCTGGTAGCCCCGGCGGTATTGGCCGCCAGCCTGCTGGGAAGTCTGGTAATTTATATAAAGGGACTGGGGGCAAGTTTCAGGGGTGTTGAGCAAGTATGAAAAACCGAATGAAAGAATACCGTGCCCGCCTCGGCTTGACCCAGGAGAAGCTGGCGGAAATTGTTGGAGTGCGCCGCGAAACTATTATCTACCTGGAGAAAGGAAAGTACAATCCCTCGCTCAAGCTGGCTTACAGTATCGCTCGGGCGCTTGAAGCTGGTATCGAAGACATTTTTATCCTGGATGGCGACTAGAGTTGCTAAAAGAATTGTAGCAAGCAAATGATAACTATCAAACTCAACCAACCGATACTGACACAAAATGATCGTCCAATAAGATAGTGGAGGGGGAAATGAAAAAGTCAAAACTTGTGTTTCTTATCATCTTCCTTGTATTGGCAATACTGCCTGTTTCTGGTTGTGAAAAATATTCCGAATCGGATGAAATCAACGGTTTGATAAAGAAAAATGACCTGTCCATAAATATGAAAGTCGGGGATGACTCCGACGGTTTTATCGTAGAGAAGATCTATGAAAGCGGTGATGATTACTGCTTGAAAATCGATGTTTCAGATACCTATTCTCTTAGAGGTGAAGCCGAGACAAAACCCGGGGATAAATACAAACTGTCCTTTACGTTGAAAAATATCGATGCCGACCCGGTCATAAACTATTCATTCTGGAAAAAGCCGAAAACATCATTAAGGTATTATACGTTCAAAGGTGAAAACGGCAATCCTCCTTCTTCGGAAACTCAAGAATTCTATGATGAGTGGATAACATTTGAGGAAACCTTTGAAACGCTTGAAGGCGAAGACTCCTTTTTGCTGACGCTACGTAGCGGAGAGGGCACCTTTTATATCAAGGAGATAAATATTGAGCATGTGCAATAATAGACCGGGCACCATAAAAGCAATAGATATATTCCTTGTGAATCAGGGTAATAAAAAAGTATTTTGAGGCCTACGAAGAAATTACCTCCAGCAGACGATCTAATAGTAAATGGAAATTATCGGTGTATTTCTACCCGTCACATCCGTCACATGTGTCCCAAGGGGCCATGCCGCGACGAATTTCTGTGACACTTGAGACAGATGTGACGATTTTGCAGACGCCGTAAGGTTAGTTTAATCAGGCTCAAACATGGCCTCGTTCCAATTCCGCCACTGCTTTTCCTGAGCTTCTGCAAACCTTCTAACTGCCTTCTCAGCCCATTCTTTTTGTCGAGGATTAATAGGAGTGTGCTGAAGGGAATCGCGTCCCGGATTCTTCTTAGTAGAGAATGACACGTTCTTTGTTTGCTCTGGTTCTGGTGGTTCAGCAGAAGCCCACACGAGCATTGCCATAACCATTAAGGGAAACATCAATTCCAATTGTTCGGGTTTCACTTGCAGACCTCCCCATCATGCTTTCTGTTATTTATTCCTTTGAAAAGCGTCCGCTCCGTCCTTAGTGTCCGCTTTAGCTTTGAAATGGCGGACACTAGGAAAGACTGGGTACAAGTAGTGTCCGCCTTTCACCCTTACTCTTCGCCGAATACCAGGCTGCGGAGCTTCTCCCGGTCGGCTTCCCTCTGTTGAGCTCGTTCCGGATTCGACTTCTGCCGCTGCAGGTCGCGATAGTACTGCCGGTTCTCCTCGGTCGGCTCGTGCCCCAGCGCCATGGTAAGCAACTTTGTTTCGGCCTCAATCATCTTTTCGACAAAGTTCTTCACCATGTCGTGCGCTGTCATGAGCATCACCCACCCCATCATGCTGTTGAGATACCTTCCCAGTTCATCCATTGTTAGCCTCCTCGTTGATTATTTTCTTTACCTGAAGATTGAATGCCTGGCTCATCATTTCCAGGATAAGGGAAATGTTGCCAATCATCTCTGCCCTTCGTTCAGGCGGGGTGACCTTCAGCTTATACCGCAGTAAGCCGCTGGCGGGGTAGACATCGATATAGGCAACGCCACTGACTCCCTGCTGCTGGGACATCTGCCTGAACATTTCGACCTGATTTTGCATCTGCTGGTTATCCATGTTATTCGTCATTGAATGCCTCCCGCATTTCATGTTTACTTATTTGATTGTCTGTGTTGCTAAATGCCGTCGGCTGCTCTTGCGCCGGTCCCGGCTGAGCTGGTTGACCTTGTTGAGGCGGTGCCATCCCCGGCATTTGCCCGAGACCTCCGAACATGCCGAACATCCGCGACAACGCCTGGGAAAAGTAGGGTTGGATAGTCTGGCTGAACATGGAAGCCATTGGATTGGGGCTTTCCGGCCTGGCTGCTTGGCGGACTATCTCATTCACCTGTCCGCCGACCATCTGCGCGGCTTGTTCGGCTGCTGCCTGTGCAATCTCCCGGCTCTCGCTCTTGGCCTCACGGAGTATCCTGAGCTGAGTTTCGGTGGTCTGAGCCTGAGCGGTGGTCAGTCCCTGTAATATCATGACGTCTTCCATGACGGACCTCCGGGCAGCCTCCCAGATGAGTATCATGTCAATGGCCACCTGTTTCTTGTCGCCGTCAATAAAGGACAGGTGTTTGATAAGGTACTCGGGGACGATGACCTGTTTGCCGTCCAGCTTGGCCGGCAGCAGTGTTGTCTGAGGATTGTGGCCATTGGACGATACCGGGGCGCCTTCCGGCTTAACCCTTTTCTTGGCGTAGTAGTAGACGGTCCGTCTCTTGAAGCCAAGTTCGATTATTTGCTTCACGGTATAGCCTTCGTCGAGCAGCCGGTTGATTTCGGCCTTTTCATCTACCGCTTCGTCCATGCTATCCGATACTGGTGACTCGTCCTCGACCTCTACCTCGTCGTTGTCTGGTTGTATTGCGTATTCTTCTTCCATAGCGAAACCTCCTGGTCAAAGTTATTGGCTTACCCCTGAATTCACGATCTCATGGCAGCTCACCTCCCTGAGAAGCGATAGCTGGAGCCGACTTGAGGAAACTGGCCAGGTCAAGCATCAGCCCCGCTATTTCAAGGTCAGCTATGCTGCGTGTCTGAAGTCAGGTAGACTACTACGGTGATATTATTACTACCGCTGCCTGAGAGGGCACTCAAACTGCCGAACATGGAAGTGGATATACCCACGGTGGTCTGGTATCGTAATACTTCGGGATTTTGACTGATAATTTGCTCGACCTGTTCGGCTGTCTCTTCAGATGTTGTCAGGTCTGCTTCAGGAGGCATTTCGATGTTGACTGTCAGCATCTTGTTGCCCATTGTGGGAATAAAACTGGTACCGATTACCGGAACCAGTGCAAAGCTGCTCAGGAATATAACCGTGGCAATGGTCAGCGTAGCTGCCCTGTGTTGAAGTGACCAGCGCAGTATCACGGTATATAGCCTCTGGTACCACGGTTCTTTCCTTTTCGTTTCCGCCTTTTTAGAAACCGTGAAATTGGATAGCGGAGGGACTACCATTAACGCTACCATAAGCGAGGCAAGAAGTGCGAAGATTATGGTTATGGAGAAAGGAACGAATAGCTCACCGATAATTCCGCCGATAAAGAACAGCGGGAGGAATATGACTATGGTTGCCAGGGTTGCCGATGTGATGGGAACGGCAACATCGCTAACTCCGCTGATAGCAGCGTCTCTAAAGGCTTCTCCCTGCTGCATACGGCGGTAGATAACCTCCAGAACGACTATGCTGTTATCGATTACCCTTCCCACGACGATTGCCATCGCGCTGAGGGTCAGGATATTTATCGTTAACCCGAAGCAACGTATGGCGAGGAAACCGATTAAGATGCTCAACGGTATGGAGATAGCGGTAATTATGGAGGCGCGAAAAGCCATGAGGAACAGGAATACGATGATAGTTGCCAGGACGAACCCGATTATAGCGTTCCTTGTCAATTCGCTGATACTATTTTCAATATACTCCGACTGGTCGAGTATGATTGATATTTCCAGATCATCAGCGAGGGTTTGCTCGATTTTCGATAGCTCATCGATTACGGCGTTGGCTGTTGAGACCGTATTTCCCTCGGTCTCTTTCATTACCGACATGCCTATACTGGGCTTGCCGTTGGTACGTGTGATAGTGGTACCCGGCGCCGGTCCCAGTTGTACATCTGAAATGTCGCCGAGGACCAGCTCCGTAGTACCTATACCGGTGTTTTCAATCTGGCTCAAGGAGCTATACTGCTGCATGGTGAGTATAGCCGCCACCTGTGAAACCGATACGCCGTATTGACCGAGCTTTTCCGGGTCGAGAGACACCAGTACCTTGTCTTTACTCCCGCCTTCGATTGCAACGTGGTAAACGCCCTCGATAGCTTCCAGCCTGGGTACGAACTCTGAAACGGCAATATCGTATAATTCGCTGGCGGATAAATCTCCGCTGAGACCGAAAGATACTACCGGCATCATATTTATATCGATGGCGTAAAGCTGGGGATTGTCCTCTATCTGGGGTGTGCTGGCCGGGAGGCTGCGAACCTCGTCGGGAAGACTGAGTGCGTTGAGGTTCGACTTGATGATATCGTTAACCTTGTCCATATCGGTGCCGTATTCGAATAAAGCGAAAACGAATGAACTGCCGTCTGTTGAGGATGAGATAAGCTGCTCCAGCCCGGATATACCTGATATCGCGCTTTCTACAGGTATACTCACCCCGTTCATGACATCTTCCGGCGAAGCCTGCGGATATATGGTGACCACGCTGGTTACCGGAAAATTAATGTCTGGAATCAGTTCCTGTTTCAGGGTTATGGTAGCCCAGATAGAGGTGCCGGTAAGCAGGGCTACTACTAAAAAGGTAATCCAGCGTTTTTTCAGGGCGATTCTGGTGAACCAGCTCAACTTGTAAGTCCTCCTTATTCAAGACGTCCGCGCATGTCTGCATATATTATATAGCTTACTGATGGTACATGTATCGGGATTCAGGGTATTATAACGACTATTATCTGGAGTACGATAACCGCAACCAGCGGTGAAAAATCTATCATACCTGCTCTGGGGATTATCCTTCTCAGAGGTGCCAGTATCGGCTCGGTAATGTGATATAGAATGTCGGTGAAGATATTGGTATTTCCCGGTGATACCCAGGAAAGTATCGCCCGGAGCAGGATGGTTAAAGTCAACAGTTCACAGACCAGTTCAAGGACTCTGAAGAAGACCGTCAATTCTTCCCCTCGCCCAGTTCTATGGCTCTATTATATGCCGCCTGTATCGCTTTTACTAAAAGCTCGGTAAAACCACCTTCGTCCAGCACCGAGAGTGCTGCGGCGGTGGTGCCGCCCTTGGAAGTCACCATCCGGCGTAACTCGGCGGGTTCTACCTCGGACTGCCTTATAAGGTGTCCCGACCCCAGCATGGTTTGAACTACCAGCTCTTTAGCCGTGTCGGGCGATAGCTCGATTTGCACCGCCGCATCGATTAAGGCTTCGACAAAGTAAAAGAAGTAAGCCGGACCGCTGCCGCTTACCGCGGTGACCATATTAAGGTACTTCTCGTCATCCACATAGATTTCCCTGCCTATAGCGCCGAGTATGGATGCCACCATCTGTTTCTGCTGTTCGGTTACCTCTGCGGTAGCCGTCCATACGCTCATTCCCTCACCTATTTGAGCCGGCGTGTTGGGCATTACACGGACGATTGAGTTATGTTCCAAACCTTCACGTATTGCCCTGATGGTCACGCCGGCCATAATCGAGAGAACAAGCTGGTCCGGTTTAAGCTTGCCGTGAAGTCCGGCTGTTATCTCGTCCAGGTTCTGCGGCTTGACGGAAAGAACCACTAATTCCTTGCCGCTTGCCGCTTCTCCGTAATCGCCGGTTACGGCAACGCCGTAAGTTTCTTTCAGGTACTGGAGACGTGTTTCCAGGATGTCATTGACCGTAATATCATCGGGTCTGGCAAGGCTCTTATCCAGCAAGGATGAAAGTATTGCCGTGCCCATAGTCCCGCCGCCGATAAACACAATCTTCATGGTTTATATATCTACCTTTCCCCAGATGGTTTTAAAAGGAGGGCTCCGCCCCTTTAAAACTCCCAATTATTATACGTAATGCTTATTTCTATCGTACCACTATATTCAACAGTTTGCCCGGAACGTATATCTCCTTGACCGTGGTCTTCCCTTCTGTATAGGCTTTTACTTTTTCGCTCTTATGGGCTTTTTCTTTAGCTTCGGCTTCGGTGATGGAAGCGGGGACGGTAATACGGTCGCGCAGCTTGCCGTTTATCTGCACAACCAGTGTGATTTCCTCTTCTTTAGCCAGCTCGGCATCCCATTCCGGCCAGTCCTGATTATGAACGCTGTATTTACGCCCTGTCCTCTGCCACAGTTCCTCGGTGAGGTGGGGAGTGCTCGGTGCCATCAAAAGGAGCAGTTTTTCGATAGCTTCTTCCCATGCTGATGACTCGACCTTGCCGTCCTTTTTTATAGTTGTCAGGTAATTAGAGTACTCCATGAGTGCCGCCACCATTGTATTGAACCTCAGCTTTTCGATATCGTTGGTCACTTTTCTGATTGTCTGGTGAGTAGCACGCAGCAGGTCAACGTGGATATTTTCATCCGCGGTTTTCATCTGGTACGGCTCCAGTACCAGGTTCCATACACGGTTCAGCCAGCGGCTGACACCGCTGATGCTGCTGTCATTCCACTCTCCGCCCTGCTCCCATGGGCCTACAAACATAAGATAGACGCGTACCGTATCAGCCCCCAGCTCTTCAACGTAGCCGTCAGGATTTGTAACATTACCTCGTGACTTACTCATCTTTCTTCCGTCTGCAATTATATGTCCCTGATTGAACAACCGGTTAACCGGTTCGTCGAAATCGACCAGCCCCATATCCCTGATTGCCTTGCCGAAGAAACGAACATAGAGCAGGTGCATTACTGCATGCTCGGCACCGCCTGTATATATATCCACCGGCAGCCAGTATTTCATTTTATCTCTGTCAAATACAGCCGAATCATAATCGGGACTGACATATCGCAAATAGTACCATGAGGAACAGACGAAGGTATCCATAGTGTCTGTCTCACGCCTTGCGGGTGCAGAGCACTGCGGACAGGTGGTATTTACGAATCCCTCGTGATAGGCAAGCGGCGATTCCCCGGTGGGTTTGAACTCGGCGTCTTCCGGCAGCAGCACCGGCAGGTCCTTTTCCGGCACCGGGACAAGACCGCATTTCCGGCAGTAGACCATGGGTATCGGAGCTCCCCAGTAACGCTGCCGTGAAATCAGCCAGTCACGAAGACGGTAGCTTACGGCATGGCCTCCCCAGCCTTTTTCAGCCAGGTAATCGGCAACAGCGTCTATCCCCTGCTGGCTGGGAGTACCGTCGAACTGTGAGGAGTTTACCATTGTGCCCGACTCCGTATATGCCTCCTCCAGTTCTTCTCCATTCCAGCCTTCGGGAGCGATGACTACCCTGATAGGCAGGTCGTATTTTTTAGCGAAGGCGAAGTCGCGCTCATCATGCGCCGGAACTGCCATGACGGCGCCGGTTCCATAGCTCAGGAGTACGTAGTCGGCAATCCATATCGGCACCTTTTCTCCGTTCACCCGGTTCGTCACGTAGGCGCCGGTGAAGACGCCGTCTTTCTCCTTCTCGGTCGACAGGCGTTCGATATCGGTCTGCTCGCGCGACCGTTTGATATAGGCTTCTATCTCGGCTTTTCTTTCCGGGGTGGTCAGTTTCGGTACCAGAGAGTGTTCGGGCGCCAGCACCATAAAGGTCACGCCGTAAAGTGTATCGGGACGGGTAGTAAAAACCCGCATTTCCTTTTCCTCCACACCGGGGCAATCCAGAGCGAAGGATATTTCGGCACCGGTACTTTTACCAATCCAGTTCCGCTGCATTATTTTTATACGTTCTGGCCAATCTATGCCTTCAAACTGTATCAGTTCATCGGCATAGTTCGTAATACGGAAAAACCACTGCTCCAGGTCCTTATGGGTTACTTCCGTATCGCAGCGTTCGCAGGCTCCGTTAACCACCTGTTCGTTTGCCAGGACAGTCTGGCATTGAGGACACCAGTTCACCGGAGCCTTGGCACGGTAGGCCAGGTCCCGCTCATACAACTTTAGAAATAGCCATTGTGTCCATTTATAATATTCCGGCTGGCTGGTGATAACCTCCCGGCTCCAGTCATAAACAGCGCCGATACTCTCCAGTTGTTTACGCATTTTCTCTATGCTCTGCATCGTCCAGGTATAAGGATGGATGCCCTCTCTGATAGCAGCATTCTCGGCATTAAGTCCGAAAGAGTCGAAGCCCATCGGATGGAGCACATTATAGCCCTGCATCCGCCTGTACCTGGCATGGACATCCGAAGGAGCCATCGCATACCAGTGGCCTATGTGAAGGTCGCCGGAGGTATATGGAAACATGGTAAGGGCGTAGTACTTGGGCTTAGGACTATCTTCACTGACTTCGTAAAGCCTGTCATCTGCCCACTTCTTCTGCCACTTTTTTTCTATCTCCCGTGCATTGTATTTATCCGCCATGCTTCGTTCCTTGCCCTGCCGGTTTTTGTTATTTTATGTGAATCACGCTTGATTATATTAGCACTGTTCTCCAAATCCTTTCAAGTAGGTTCTATTAGGGTTTGGATGTTAGCTTGTAACTCACCCCCGCCTGCAAAAGTCCGCCTAAGGTGGACGGCGGGCAGGCCTTACTCTTCAGGGTGAACCCTCGGGATGAACCCCTCTCCAACCAGTATCATTGAAATGAGTGAGAAGCTATTTTGGTTGGAGAGGGGAGTAAAAGAGAGAGGGGGCTCCGCCCCCTCTCATAAAGTTCTCCCCCTCTCACACTCAAGAATATCGCATATAAAACCAGGAACTGTGTGAGAGGGGGATACAGGGGGTGAGTATTTCAATCATACATAACAGACTGCAACCATCAAGTACTCATGTTGACAAGCCTGTATCCAGATGATAATCTACGGACATTAAAAGTCGTTCTCTTCCCCACTATTATGTCATGTATAAACCGGATTAATTTCCGGATTTTTAGTAATAAAGGATTACCGTAAATATTATTATCTTAAAAGGAGGTGCTGGTTCTTGGATAAAGTAATGACAATGAAAGAGGCTATCCCAAGGTATGTCCATAGCGGGGATACGTTGTTTGTTTCCGGCGCCCAGCACGGAGAACCCGCAGCTGCGATGCAGGAAATTATCAGACAACACATAGACCACCTGACGTTGATATGCGCTCTGGTAAGCACGGCGGGATTTATGATGGGTGAAGGCCTGGTGGATACAATGATAACCGGATACACACCGCAGGATGACCGGCGGTCTTATGCGATGGCTAAGGCTAAAGCTAACAATCCGGCGCTGACTTTCAAAGAGTCCTCTCACTTCGGCATAGCTCTGGCGCTGCACGCCGGTCAGATGGGTATTCCTTTCATACCAACCAGATGCCTGGTCGGTTCGGACATGCTTAAATACAACGATGATATTACGATGATAAAGTGCCCTTTTACTGGCGAAAATCTGGGCGCGGTGAAGGCGGTAGTACCGGATGTGGGTATTATTCACGTCCAGAGAGCTGACGCCGAAGGTAATGCCCAGAAGTGGGGTTCACTTGGAGTAGACCAGGAAGGTATCAATGCCAGCAGGACGGTTATCGTTACCACCGAAAAAATCGTCCCTTCCGACGTTATCAGGAGAGACCCGAACCGCACTATAATACCGAACTTCCGGGTAAGCGCTGTGGTCGAGCAGCCGTTCGGCGCTTATCCGATGCACCTTGCCGGCTGTTATAGCGGAGATATGTTCGGTCTGATGATGGAAACCGGCTCTGAAGAGAATTATGAAGCCTATATGAGGGACTGTGTCTATGGCGTGAGTGACTGGAACGAGTACCTCAAGGTATGGCGTAAGAAAAAGGGTGACGAGTATTTTGAAAACCTGAAAATAAAGAACCCCATATTAAGCGAACCGATTGTTACGGGGTATTAGGGAGGAAGAAATGACACAGGAAGAAAACAATCAAAGATACAGCGCTTCCGACCAGATGGTTATTTCTGCTGCGCAGCAGATAAAAGACAACGAGATTGTATATGTCGGCGTGGGGCTTCCGATGATTGCAGCGATGTTTGCCAAACATACCCACGCCCCTAACTGCACAATCATCATTCAAAACGGTACCGTCAGGAGCACTCTCTTCCCCCTGCCGGCGGCAACAGACACGCTGGGAACACAGACGATGTCGGACCAGTTGACCAGCCTGTTCTACGTGGACTGCCTGGCACAGGCCGGTTTCATAGATGTGGGCTTTTTAGGCGCCGGACAGATAGACAGGCACGGAAACCTGAATGATACGGTGGTGGGTGACTACCGTAATCCGGTAATGAGGTGGCCTGGCAGCGGCGGAGCCAACGACGTAATCAGTTTTTGCGGAAGAACAATCGTTATCCTGAGGCAGAACAAGCGCAGATTTCTGGAAAAGGTCGACTTTATTACCTGTCCCGGGTATCTGGACGGAAAACCGGGCAGGAGAGAGGAACTCGGCATGTTGCCGGGTACCGGACCTTCGATCGTCATAACCGACCTGGGGATATACGAGTTTGTGGACAGGGAAATGGTGCTGAAATCCGTCCATACCGATACCGGGGTAACCCTGGAAAAGGTGAAGTCTGAGGTTAGCTGGGACCTGAAAATCTCCCCCGACCTCGAGGATACGATACCCCCATCCGATGAAGATATGCGTACCTTCCGTGATGAGGTAGACCCCGAGCATATGTGGGTCGGCGGCAGACGGCGTTTTATGAGAAGACAGGAGGATGAGTAAAACTGTGAAGATAGTGCGATTTGCTGCGGGCGACGAAATTCGTTACGGTTTATTAAACGGCAAAATTATACAGGCACTGGAGAACGAGCCGTTTCAGGATATTAAGACCACCGACATTCGTTACAGGTTGAGCGAAGTCAGGCTCCTGTCCCCGTGTGTGCCTTCCAAGATAGTAGCCCTGGGACTCAACTACCGCAGTCATGCCGAGGAAACCAGCAACCCGATTCCTGAATCGCCCCTTATTTTCATCAAACCTCCGACGGCGGTTATCGGTCCCGAGGACAACATAGTATACCCTCCCTCGTCCAACCGGGTCGATTATGAATGCGAGCTGGCGGCTGTGATAAAAAAGACGGCGCGAAGTGTGCCCGAAGAAAATTCACTGGACTATGTGCTGGGTTATACCTGCTTGAATGATGTTACCGCCCGCGACCACCAGAGAGATGATGTACAGTGGACGCGAGGGAAAAGCCACGACACCTTCGCTCCGGTGGGCCCCTGCATAGAGACGGAACTGGACCCCGGCGATGTTGCTCTGGAGACCTGGCTTAACGGGGAGCTTAAACAGAAGGGTAATACGCGTGACTTAATATTTTCGGTACCAAACCTGATTAGTTTTATCTCTAGCGTGATGACTTTGCTGCCGGGTGATATAATCGCTACCGGTACACCGAGCGGTATCGGTCCGATGAAACCGGGCGATACGGTTGAGGTTAAGATAGAGCCGATAGGCACACTGAGAAACTATGTAGTAAAATATTAGTAGATTTATCTAAGAGGAGGTGTATTATGCCTGATTTCGGGACTCCGTTCTCAGGTCTTGCCAACGATAAGAAACTCACCAAAGAAGAACTGGTACGCGCCATACGGTTTATGGTTGCTGCCGAATATGAAGCGGTCCAGCTTTATATGCAGCTGGCAGAATCAACTGATAACAAACTGGCAGCGGCGGTCCTGAAAGATATAGCCGATGAAGAACGTGTTCATGCCGGTGAGTTTCTCAGACTCTTGAAAGAGCTTGCGCCTGATGAAGAAGGGTATTATGCCGAAGGGGCGGAAGAGGTGGAAGAGGAAATAGAGAAACTGGGTAAAGATTAAACGTCCGGTTCAGGAAAAGTCCCGATGGGAAGAAGAGACTTCCCATCGGGACTTGTTGTCGTTGGGGTTATTCTACGTAGACGCGTACCTTCTCGCGTCCGCCGTCTACATTCACCTCAAGGTCGCCCAGAGCCTCGATTAGTTCTTCGATATCATCCGGTTTAATGTTTCGCAGGTCGAAGTCCATTCCTTTCTCTTTCATCGCATCATGCATTTTATCGGCGGCGTGAGGCGGAATGAGAGAAGTGAGTTTCATTCCGGCGCGTATCAGGTTCATCGGTACCCGGATGTTTACTTTTTCCGAGGGCGGTCCGTCTCCGGGACTATCACCGGGCTCGACCACTACCCTCATGTACTTCGGAAACTGTTTTCTCTCGGGTGTTGTCTGGTATGATGTGTTTTCTTTCTCTTTCTCAGGCTCTGTCTCAGTGACGGCAAGCAACCTCTCGGCCTCATCGACGGTTATTTTTTGCTCGGCAAGCATTTCCAGTATGCGTTTTCTATTGTCAGACATTTTTCAAACCTCCTGTTATTTATTTTTTATTTAACTGTAATAAGTACGCTTTCTTTATCGTTTTGGGCGACATCAACCTCGAGTCCCTGCATAGCGTGAAAGATGCCCAATATTGCAGGAGCGCACAACACCGACCTTGCATAGCCGAACGGCAGGAGTATGATTGCTGTCAGCAATGCCAGCGGGGCAAGTACCAGCAGGAATATCGCCATGAAAGGGAAGATAAGAAATAGCGGCAGCCAGAGATTTATCTTCGTTTTATTATTTTTTATTCGTATCCGCATCGTCATAGGTGGTCTGTTCATTTCTTTAACCTCTCTATCGCCTCCTCGGCTGTTATTTCTCCACGCTCAAGCTCTGATAACACTCCGTTCTGCTGGGATGTAACTTCTTCCAGGGGAGAGAAAGTATAGTTCTGTACTAGCTTGAGCTTATCGGCAAGACGGTTAAGCCTGTTCTTGACCGTCGGGTAGCTTATTCCGAACATCTCCTCCATGTCTTTTATCGAGCCGTGGCACTGTATGAATGCCATTATAAATACCTGGTCTTCCGCAGCCAGACGGGCAAGCATCGGCAACTCGAACTCACCTTCAATGGCGATTCCGTTTTCAACTAGCCTGACTCTTTCTATGGTGATATCCGCCCCCTTGGTGAGTCGTGTAAGTTCATTCCAGTCCTTCGGCATAATTCTTTTTCCTTTCCGGTTAATATATTAACTAATTTAATCTATATATTAATTATCTTAATATATAATAAAGTATATATTTAATTTTGTCAACCCCTTTTTAAAATAATAACGGACTATTGAAAGATAGAAATTAACTTCTCCCTTTCATAAAGAGCCTGCCCTGAGCTTGCCGAAGGGGAGAAAGAGAGGGATTTTAAATCCACGCTATAATAAAGTGCCGGACCGATTTTTATGCGAGCTGTGCCCTTACCAGGAGTAATGATATCGTACGGAAATTCAGGGAGCATCAACTCTAACACGAACACTGATATATATATATATATCCCTATCCCCTTAATCCCCTTCCCCTTTATAAGGGGCTTGTACTAAAAGTCGTCATTCCCGTCCGCCGTGGCGGACGGGAATCCATGTTAGTATAATCAGGCACGGTTTCTAGATTCCCACTTACGTGGGAATGACAAAAAGGCTTAAAAATAGCACTTATGATACAACACCCTTTATAAGGGGAAGGGGAAACTTTTTAGGAAGAGGGGCTTCGCCCCTCTTAAACACCCCGCTATTAGTTAGGGCTTTAACCCCCTCTTTGAAACTCCCCTGTTATTTATTTAGTGTGCGTGCCGAAGGAAATGGGCATGAGCGGGAACTCTTCCGGGTATTTAAACTCCATCTCTATTAACTTCACCATCTGACGTCCCAGGTCATTGGTCGCCTTCATACACTTCTCCAGGCCCGTGACGTCTCCTTTACCCCCGGCGTAAGCGGATATGTAGTTGGCAGGGAGCATCCTTTTCGCCACGAAGTAGAAATATAAGTCCTTCACGGCGTTGATATTCCCTAAGCTGCCGGCAACGACTACGATACCGCCTACTTTGTTTGCCATGGTCTTCTCGCAGTGGTTCAGGGCGATAGTCCGGTCCATCACCGCCTTGCACTGCGCCGTCATATTATAGTAGTAAACGGGAGTTCCGAAGATAATGCCGTCAGCCTCGATTATCCTGTCATATAGTTCCTGCATGTCGTCCTTGATATGGCAGATACCCTTGTTGTTACGACAGGCGTCGCAGGCATCGCAGGGCGCTATTGTCTTACCGGCAACGCTGAAAAGCTCCACCTCGGCTCCGTCCTGTTTCGCTCCCTTTAACGCTTCGTTTAGCAGTGTTTCCGTGTTACCCCCTTTTCTCGGACTGCATGATATGGACAGAATTTTCATATTCTATCTCCCTCCTTTAAATCCGGATACCTAATAGCTCAACCCATCGAAAAACGGCGCCTCGATAGAACTATTCAATAGTTTGAATAGAAAAGGGACTCTTTCATGACCGGGCGAAAGGTCCGGCAGTTCATTTACCGCAAAGAAGCCGTAGTCGGTAGCCTCGGTAGTTATTGCAGGCTCATCTTCTCCTGCGTCAATCTCGAAAATAACGTGGTACAGATGCGATTTCGACCGTGTTCCCCACATTCGAGAATCGAATACCCCGAGAAGTCGTTTTATGGAACCGCTTAGTCCGGTTTCTTCCTCCAGCTCTCTTAGTGCCGTTTCAGGAAGTGTTTCCCCAACTTCGGCCAGACCTCCCGGAACAGCCCACAGCCCGTCATCATGACGTTTAATGAGTAATAGTCGATTATCTCGTAATACCGCCGCTTCTGCTCCTATAAGAGGGCTGAGGTGTTCCTGATTGTCAATGAATCTTGCAGCCACCTCTTCAAACGGCTGGTTATCGAGGATACTCACCAGCCTTGCGGCTATCATAAGCGTTTTTCACAGCGTTCCCGTTCGAACGGGTTATCAGTATGAGTAATACCGGTGTTTGCCATAGTCCGTAACTGGTCGGCTACCAGGTATAACTGTGCAGTGGTTTCTCCAGGTTGGTTCTGTGTCATGTCTCACTCCTCCCTCGCCTTCTTCTGAATTTCGTAGAGTTTCGTCAGGGCTTCGAGCGGAGAAAGGGAATCGATATCAAGGTTTTCAAGCTCTTCCAGGACAGGGGGTTTCTGCCCGAAGAAAGACATCTGCTCTACCGGCGCCTTTTTCTGCCGCTTTCTGCTGGTGGTGGGCTGCTTTTGCGAGCCCGTGCTTTCCAGTTCCTCCAGCACCTCGTTGGCGCGGTTTACCACCGACCTGGGAAGTCCGGCGAGCTGGGCAACATGTATACCGTAGCTTTTATCGACTCCGCCGGGAACGATTTTACGAAGGAAGATAACCTTCCCCTTTTCCTCGGTCACCGCCACGTTATAATTCTTTACTCTCGGCAGGAAACCGGCAAGCTCCACCATCTCGTGGTAGTGAGTGGCGAAGAGCGTTTTCGAGCCCAGTTTGGGGTGGTTGTGGATATACTCGGCAACAGCCCGGGCGATGGAGAGCCCGTCATAGGTGCTGGTGCCGCGTCCGATTTCATCCAGAATGAGCAGAGAGCGGGGTGTGGCGTTGTTAAGTATGTTCGCCGTTTCTACCATCTCCATCATGAAGGTGGACTGACCCGCCGCCAGGTCTTCCCTGGCTCCGACCCGGGTAAAGATGCGGTCTACCACGCCTATTTCAACCGAGGCCGCCGGTACGAAACTGCCTGTCTGCGCCAGAAGCACGATAAGGGCTACCTGTTTCAGGTAGGTGGACTTCCCTGCCATGTTGGGTCCGGTAAGGACAATAAGCTGGGCGTCGTCATTGGATAGAAAAGTATCATTGGGCACGAAGTCGCTACCTACCAGGCTTCTCTCCACCACAGGGTGGCGTCCTCCGTGTATGGTTATCGCCGTGCCCGTGTTCAGTTCAGGTCGGTGATAATCATAACGTATCGCCGTTTCAGCCAGGCTTGAGAATACATCCACATTCGCCAGGGCGTCGGCAACCGCCAGCACCCTGTCGCTTGCCGTGGCTACCTGCCGGCATACCCTCTGGAACAGACTCGTTTCAAGCTCGCTGATTCTGTCCCGGGCGTTGAGAATCATCGACTCGTATTCTTTCAGTTCCGGTGTAAAGAACCGCTCGCCGTTAACCAGTGTCTGTTTCCTGATATAGTGTTCGGGTACCTGTGGCAGATTTGGTTTCGAGACTTCTATATAGTAGCCGAAGACCTTGTTGTAGCCAACTTTGAGCGATTTGATTCCGGTATTTTCCTGTTCCTGGCGCTCCATGTTGGCGAGGTATTGCCTGGCGTTCTGCGATGCCATGCGCAGGTTATCCAGTTCTTCGGAGAAACCTTTCCTGATAACATTGCCTTCACCGAGACTGTTGGATGGCTCGTCTACTATCGCCTCCCCTACCAGTTCCACCACGTCCTGGCGTGGTTTTAATTCTTCTTTAAGCCAGTTAATCTGGCTGTTGCTGCTGCCGCTTTCTATTACCTGCACCAGTTCCGGTATTACCTCCAGTCCGTGCTTCAGGGCGACTATTTCCCGTGGAGTGATTATGTTACTCCTCACCCTGTTTATCAGCCTTTCGATGTCTGCCGTCTTGCCCAGCAGTGAGATAGTCTGGTTGCGGGCGAGGGTGTTCTCGTGGAACCAGGTGACGGCGTCCAGCCGTCTATTCAACTCTGTTATGTCAAGCAAAGGTTTCCCCAGCCACCTCCTGAGAAGCCTTCCCCCCATAGCCGTTTTGGTGAGGTCGATAAACGAAAGTAGCGAGCCTCCCCCGGTTCTGGAGGTGGAGCTGCGAAATAGCTCCAGGTTGGTCTGGGTCTGTTCGTCGAGAGCCATAAAATTATCGGTGGAGTAGGTTGAAAGCCCCGTAAGTTGTCCCAGAGCACCTTTCTGTGTCTCCTGTATATAGTGAATGACAGCTCCGGCGGCTCCTATCGCCAGCGGTAGCCCCGAACAGCCATAACCGTCGAGCGAGGCTACTCTGAAGTGGTCAAGCAAAGTCTGGCTGGCAATCTCCGTCTCGAACCAGTAGTCGTCGAGTCGGGTTACCGGAGAGGTCAGTCCAAAATCGGCAAGGTAGGAACTTTCAGGGGTGATTATTTCCGAAGGATTTAGTCGTTCGAGTTCGTGAATTACCCTCTGTAAAGGAAGCTGAGTAGTTGCGAACTCGCTGGTGGTGATATCTATATAGGCTATACCCGCATCTTCGTTCCTCAGGACCAGGCTGACCAGATAGTTATTCGTCTTGCTGTCGAGCAGGCCGGGTTCGACCACGGTGCCCGGCGTTACCAACCTGACCACTTCTCTTTCAACCAGTCCCTTTGTCTCGCCGGGCTGCGTCATCTGCTCGCAGATAGCCACCTTGTGGCCACGGTTGACAAGACGTGCCAGGTAGTTGTCCAGGGCGTGGTAAGGAATACCGGCAAGCGGTACGCGGTGTCCCTTGCCCATTTCTCTGGAAGTAAGGACGATATCGAGCTCTCCGGAGACTGTTTTGGCGTCGTCGTCAAAGGTCTCGTAGAAATCCCCGAGGCGGAAGAGGACGATTGCGTGGGGATATCTCCGCTTTATCCTGAGGTATTGCTGTCGGATAGGAGTCGCACCTTCTCGCATTATCGTCTATTCTACCAGAATACGGAGAAACATAGAATAGTGAGAGATATGTCTGGATAATGATTATGTGTAGTACATATTTGTTACTTGTTCAATGTCATTGTGATATGATTAGTTTTCATGAGGAGCTCCTATCTGGTAAAGGACTGGACACAGGGCAGCGTCATCCAAAACCTGTGGTCTCTGTCCTGGCCCATTATGATAGCCCAAACTCTTACCGTAATAGGACCCACCATAGATATGATATGGGTGGGTAAGCTGGGTGCGGCTTCTATTGCCGGTGTCGGCGTTTCCGGAATGGTTATCATGGTGATGAATTCCCTGATAATGGGTCTCTACACCGGTCTCAGAGCCATGGTTGCCCGGTTCGTCGGAGCGGGGGATACGGATAGTGCCAATCATGTTGCCCAGCAGGCTTTCGTTATCGGTATAGCACTCTCTCTGGTTATGGCGGTAATAGGCATACTGTTTGCCGAGCCTATTTTATTACTTTTCGGTATAGAAGCTGATGTAGTTTCTGAGGGCGCGGCGTACATGCGTATACAGCTTGCAGGCTCGATAACCATGTCTCTGGCGATAGTCTCCCAGTTGATAATGCAGGCATCGGGTGACACGGTAACACCGATGAAGATATCCATCTTTTTCAGGATATTTCATGTTGTCCTGTGTCCGATTCTGGTATTCGGCTGGTGGATATTCCCCAGCATGGGAGTCAGCGGGGCTGCCTGGGCGAATGTCATTTCTCAAAGTACCGGAGGGGTGCTTGGAATCTGGATTCTTTTTACGGGACGGACCAGGCTCAGGTTGACGCTGCGGAATTTCTCTCTCGATAAAAATATCATATGGCGCCTCATGAAAATCGGTATCCCTGCCTCCATTACCGGGATACAAAGGTTCCTGCCCTATCTGGTACTTGTTTTATTCATAGCGCCTTTCGGCACTAATGCCGTCGGCGCTCATTCACTGATGCAGAGGATAGACATGTTTCTCAGAATGCCCGCCGGGGCACTGGGCAACGCAGCCGGCGTGCTTGCCGGACAGAACCTGGGGGCGGGAAAACCCGACCGGGCGGAGAAAGGCGGCTGGATAGCAGTAGCCCTGGTCACAGGTTTTATAGCTATCGTTTGTGTGGCGGTATGGTTTTATGCCGATTATATAATACGTATCTTCAATTCCGAGCCGGAACTCGTCGAAATAGCCGGAGACTTTATGAGAATACAGATAGTGGGTTATATGGTGTTCGGCCTGACTATTGTATTAAGTCTGTGTGTGGAGGGCGTGGGTGATACGATAGCGACGATGACGGTTACCCTGCTGACCATGTGGCTTGTCCAGGTGCCGCTTGCCTATTATCTGCCGGAATACACCGGTCTGGGCGTCTACGGAGTGCAGTGGGCGATTGTTATCGCCCTGGTATTGAGGGCGGCGATTTTCGCGGTATATTTCAGGATGGGATGGTGGAAGCGAAAAAAAATATAGTCCGGACTGACAGATGAGTCCTGTTTATTGATACTTATATAAGGAGAAAAGCGTGTTGAATAGACCTATAGTTATATTATTAGTAGCGTTGTCCCTGATTGCATTACTGATTACCGGCTGTTCGGGAGATAAAGAACCGGCTGTGGCGGAAGACGGTAATACCGTGAAAGTCCACTACACGGGAACGCTGGACGATGGAAGTATATTCGATACTTCCGAGGGCCGTGAGCCGCTTGAGTTCGTTATGGGAGCAGGTCAGATGATTCCTGGGTTTGAGAGTGCGGTCAGGGGTATGAAGCTTGGTGAATCAAAAACGGTCACAATCCCTGCTGAAGAGGCATACGGCCCTCATAATCCGGAACTGGTGCTTGAGGTGGGTTTGGAGGAGATGCCTGAGGACCTGGAATATGGAGTCGGAGACTGGCTGCAAATGCAGTTATCGGATGGCAGAGTAATCGAGGTCACCGTGGTATCTATCACCGATACTAACGTAACTCTGGACGCCAACCATCGTCTCGCCGGAAAAGACCTGACATTCGAGATTGAGCTCGTCGAAATACGCTGAACTTCCACTGAATATACCGGACATTGAAATTACGGGGGGACTAGTAACAATGACTCCGCAGTTCATTGGTAGAGAGATTGATGTTATCGTGGGCGGTGACGTGAAGACTCCCGTTTCTTTCCGTCTGGATAATAAGGAGTACGTTATTTCCGGGATAATCGAGTCCTGGCCCGACTACGGTTTCGGCAGTAGCACTCAGGGACGGAAAAAGTGGTGGCAGCGTCACCACAGGAACTATTACCGGGTCAAAATGACCGGCGGCGAGACTTTTGAAATCTATTACGACCGCGGTATCAATATGAAAAACCCCGGGAGAAAAAAGTGGTTTCTAACCCGCCAGCTTTGAATATTATTGTGGTATAATCATGCTATGAAAAAAGAATTGATGGATATCCTGGTATGTCCGGTATGCAAGGAGGAGCTTGAGCTTACCGTGGATGAGGAGAGGGAAGGAGAGGTAATAAGTGGTTCGCTCAGGTGCCGGAAATGCATGGAAGACTATCCTATAGTGGATTCCATCCCCAATCTGCTGCCGCCGGAACAGCGCGGCTAGTCCGGACTATACGATACCCAGCTATCGGGAGATTCCCACACCTCCACGCAATAGAGGGAAACGGGTTCTCCGGTGAGTTCCTGCTTTAACTCATTGTAGATTGTAGAGGCTATATTCTCGGAGGACGGGTTTATCTTGTCGAAGGGCGGTATATCGTTCAGGCACGTATGGTCGAACCGCTCCAGGATATTATCCATCTGTTTTTTCAGCACCGTAAAATCATAGGCAAGTCCGATATCGTTGACCTTTGAAGCGTTTACCTTCACCACCACTTTATAGCGGTGCCCGTGGAGTGCCTCGCATTTCCCCTGATAGTCTCTCAGGTAATGAGCGGCATCAAAATGTCTCTCAATGGCTACCTGGTACATTATTCCTCCGGCTTATCGTTTTCCCACTTGAACACGCCCTGAGTCTCGGTTACTTCCTTTAGTAGTTCCCTGGCGGTCTTTCCGGTTACGGGGTGGACTGCATCCGGCGCTATCTCCGCCAGCGGGATAAGGACGAAAGCTCTTTCCGTCAGCCTGGGATGGGGTATCTTGAGATTTCTTGTTTTTATAACCCGGTCTCCGTATAACAGGATATCGATATCTATGAGCCTGGGAGCGTTTCGTTTGCCGGGAACTCTGCCCATTTTCAGTTCGATACCCTTGGCAAGGGAAAGTATTTCTTCCGGCGTCAGCCGGGTATTGACGCGGCAAACAAGGTTGAGGAAGCGGGGCTGCTTGGTATTGCCTACCGGCTCGGTTTCATAGACCGAAGAGACTTTTCTGATTTGCATCCTCTGGGAAAGAAACTCCAGCGCCGTATCCAGGTTCTCCTGACGATTCCCCAGATTCGAGCCAAGACCGAGATAAACCGTTATAGTATCCGAAATCATATGACCTCCTTCCTGCACTAGAAGAACATCATGTTACAGGATACGCTGACTAACTCTGGCATCTTTCACATTATATCACACTGCACAATGCTATTATTGCAATTGATTACAAAGGTTCTGTTTGCATTTAGTTGATTCAACTGTCATTGCGAGGAGTCCTCTATAGGCGAGCGACGTGGCAATCTCGAAGATTTATATAGATTGCTTCGTCCGCCCAGGGCGGACTCGCAATGACACTAACGATAATAACAAAAACCGAATAGTACCATAACAAGTCGGTGTCGGCAGGTTGTATTGCCCGGATTAAGGGCGTTATGATAGCATTCCATCAGTTTCCCGGATTTCAGACACTGATAACAGAGGGGTAAGAGATGGAAGACTGTATATTCTGTAAAATCATAGCTGGTGATATACCTGCCGATATTATTTACAGGGACGATAACATACTCGCCTTCCGTGATATCAGTCCGCTGGCGCCGACCCACCTGCTGATTATACCGGTAAAGCATATCGAGTCTCTTACCGAAATGCAGGACGCCGAATATCCGGTGATAGGAGCAATGGTAAAGACTGCCGGGATTCTGGCGGAAGAAGAGGGCATTGCTGAAAAAGGCTACCGTCTGGTGATAAACTGCGGTGCTCAGGGAGGCCAGCAGGTACCTCATCTCCACATGCATTTACTCGGGGGCAGACAGCTTACGGATTCGCTTGGTTAGGCGGCTTCATGCCGTTTAGCGTGATTTTTGATACTCCAGGTAGGTAAGCAGCCCGGCAATACTCTTGGCGTCACAAATCCTGCCGGAAGTAATCAGGCCGGGAATATCGGCAACCGGTACCCTCACCAGCGTGATGCTCTGTGTATCTTCGGCGTAAAGCTGGCTGGGTACAAGTTCGGTAGCCAGAAACAGGTGCAGGTACTCGGTGCAGAAACCGGGTGCGGAATAAAAACCGCCCAATCTTTCTGTCTTCCGGGGCAGGTAGCCGGTTTCTTCCTGCATTTCACGGCGCACCGCTTCAGCGGGTTCTTCATTTCCGTCGATACCTCCGGCAGGTATCTCAAGCAGTTTTTTCTCTGTGGGGTGGCGGTATTGGTTGACAAGCAGGACTTTACCATCGGCATCAGCGGCTATGATTGCAACGCATTCGCGGTGTTCCACTACTTCCCTGGTTGTTTCGCGTCCGTCGGGCAGTTGAATGGTGTCGACCCGCAGTTTTACCGCTCGACCGTCGTAGACGGTCTTGCTGGATAGTACCCTCTCTTCAGCCATTTTAAGGCTTGACCTCCATATGGAAGATGAGGGCTATTTCGTCACAATTAGGGAATTTAGGACAGCGGTAACATTCGCTCCATACCTTTTGAGGAAGCTCCATTTTGTCTAGCTGGGAGAAGCCGAACTTCTCGAAGAAGCCGGGTTTATACGTCAGGCAGAACACGGTTGGAATACCCAGTTCTTTAGCTTCATCGAGACAGGCTTCAATCAATTGCTTGCCTGCACCCTTTCCCTGATTTCCCTCGACTACCGCAACCGATTTTATCTCAGCCAGGTCCGACCAACTGATATGGAGTGCCGCACAGGCAACAACACTCCCGTCTTCTTTGTAAACAAAATAGTCCCTGATATTTTCGTATATTTCACTCAGCGAACGGGGCAGCATTTCACCTTTATCGGCAAAAAAATTTATAATCCTGTGCATGTGAATGGCATCGCTGATTCTTGCTTTTTCTACAGGTGTCAATATAGTGTTATCCTTTCAGTTTTTGCTCGATTGAACCATAGAAAGAGGTCTCAGGGTGGATTCTAAGAAACCTGACTGTATGATTACTATGCTTTACCTTGACATCTGCCTTGCCTGCCAGAGAGATGTTTATATGTCCGTCAATGCTCAGAGTTGCTCCGTGGAAGGTGGTGATATTTAGCTTTACCTCCGCTGATTCCGGTAAAACCAGCGTATAGTCTGAGCTCAGGTGAGGTGTAATAGGTAGCAGTATCAGTTCTCTGGATTGCGGATGCAGAACAGGTCCACCTGCTGCCAGGGCATAGCCGGTGCTGCCGGTAGCCGTAGCCACAATCACGCCGTCGGCTTTATAGTTTGTTAACGTTTCACCGTCGATACCGGCTTCAATGTATATGACTCTTGCCATTACCCCGCGCGCCAGGACAACATCGTTGAGGGCATAAAACTTCTGTGATTCTTTCACTTCCGCATCTTCCTGAGAGAGTTCGGCTTCGAGCAAATATCGCTCGTCGATCCACCCCTCACCGGCAAGTAGTGCCGTTAGTTTTTCCTCGGTTTCATCAGCACTGAGTTCTGTCATGAATCCCAGATTCCCCAGGTTGATGCCGGTGATGGGAATAGGTTCGGGAGCTACTATTTGAACAGCCCTCAGGATAGTCCCGTCGCCTCCGATAGTTAGAATCAGCTCGGTGCCGTTTATTTGATTTTTGGTCGCTTCCGGTTCCCATGCCGAACATACCCAGATAGAAACGCCTTTGGTACTCAGGAAATTATTGAGTTTATCGGAAAGGGAACGGGCATCCTCTTTCAACGGGTGGTAAAGAATGCCTATTTTTTTCATAGCTGAGACCTTTTTATTCTGGTTTTACTACCATAATCTAAAGGTACGGTAGTATTTACCGCCAAGATATAGTATAACGCTCAATACGGATATTAGTAAAGTGAGTAACTCTTAACCTGACACCTTGCAAAATTTTACTGAATGTGTGCTATAATTCAGGCATTCAGCGGTTGCCTATTTCTACTATTGGGTATAAGATATGGGAACTCGCAGATAAAACGCTATTTCGAGGAGATTTAATATGGGTGTAGATCTGGTACATGTTGGTTTTAATAATATAATAGTAATGAATAATGTCATTGCTATAGCTTCACCCAATTCAGCCCCCACCAAGCGTACCGTTCAGGAAAGTAAAACCAAGGGACTGCTGATTGACCTGACAAACGGAAGAAGAACCAAAGCGGTAATAATAAATGATAGCGGGCACGTTATATTATCAGCTCTTACTCCCGAAACCATCGCCAGCAGGTACCGGCAACTGGATCCGAAAACAAGTCAACTGGAAGAGCCGCAGTTAATCGAATAAATATACGTAATGGAAGACACGACTCGCAAAGGTCAACCCGATTCAATTCCACAGGTAAAACCATTGCTTTTTATACTTTCAGGTCCATCGGGTGTTGGCAAGGACGCCGTTTTACACAGGATGAAGGAATCCTCTTTTCCCTTAAAATACGTCGTTACCATGACCACACGTCCGCGTAGAGACAGAGAGACCGATAAAGTCGACTACAATTTTGTCTCGATGGAAGAATTCCAGAATATGATTGAAGGCGGAAAACTGCTGGAGTGGGCTAATGTATACGGAAACTTGTACGGAGTACCCAGGGATGAAGTGGAGAAGGCGCTGGAACAGGGGCAGGATGTAATTGTAAAAGTCGATATCCAGGGAGTCGCAAATATAAAGAAAATCATGCCCGTATCTATATCCATCTTCCTCATGCCTCACTCACCGGAAGACCTTGTGGCAAGACTCAACCAGCGTCATACCGAGTCACCCTCTGCACTGGAATTACGGATACAGACTGCCACCGAAGAAATGAAGCAGGCATCGAAGTTCGACTACGCCGTGGTGAACAGGCGGGGTGAAATAGATTTAGCCGCAAATGAAATCAAGGCTATCATCACCGCCGAAAGATGCCGGGTAAACCCCTGTTAAAACGGTCCCGGTTGTTCAGCCTCTCATATTTTATGAATTACCCTTAATGGTTTAGAATTATATTATTCACGCAGACACAGGGAGGATTGCAGTATGGATACAGGCAACTTTATTCTTGATGTTGTGGATAATACATACCAGGCCATGACCAGAGCGGTCGATGGGCTTACCCCTGAAGAGCTGGCATTTCAACCGGGCAAAGAATCTAACTCTATAGGGTTTATCCTCTGGCACCAGACGCGGGCTGAAGACCACATGGTACAGGGCATGATTCGCCAGGTACCTCAGTTATGGGAATCGGAGAACTGGTGTGAAAAGCTGGGCTTTCCCAAAGGAACCACCGATGACGGCTGGGGGTATACTGCCGGGCAAGTTGGCGCCTTTCGCGTTCCTGACCTCAAAAGTTTGCTTCAATATGCTGAAGTTGTTCATGCCCAGACCGTGAAATACATCCAGGAACTCACTCCCGAAGGATACGATGAAGCAATCAAATCACCTATGGGAGAAATGACTGTCGGCAAGATACTTGCCCTATTGGTTGGCGAGATAACCCTGCACACTGGCCAGATAGCCTACCTGCGTGGTTTGCAGAGAGGCCTGGACAAGTAACTATAAGTATAGCTATTCAAGAGTCCTGATTCTGCGGAGGAATATTAGAGCAAGGACACCTAGGAAGGCGAGTATAATTGC
>Ga0315543_1000672_pt1 | contig 40471 bp, 43 predicted proteins | sample SalMarSW160210MG_2_FD_203098 | JGI IMG/M metagenome (GOLD analysis project Ga0315543, IMG submission 203098) | Salt marsh sediment microbial communities from the Plum Island Ecosystem LTER, Massachusetts, United States - Salt Marsh Sediment SW1601-210 ...
TGTATTAGATTGTAGTTATTTAGTTACACTGGAGTATCTATACGATAGAAATATTGTTTCTACATAAGAAGTGTGCATAGAAAAGATTTTTGTGCATTGCTTAACTTCCTTTTTATCAAGGAATTACTAATATATGTTTTTCTGAAGTGGGAAACGTTGGTTAAATTCTTAATTAAAAATTTTTATTAGTCACAAGTCCAAAAGCCATTTCCATGCCGGTAGTATTGTTATGTTCTTATTATCAATTTTTTCTTCGCCTTCTTCATCTGCCGTTATTATAAAAGCGCTATTCTTTTTTAACTCTTTCATAGCATGTAATAATGAGGTAATCTCTCTATTCCTTGTACCGGTATCAGTCATAGCGTAACAAACATTAAGCAGCTGAATATCATTATCCATTACGGTACAAAAATCAACTTCAAAACCGGATAAGTAGTAATAAATATCCGAATAATTTCTTCGTAGATGCAAGTATACTATTCCTTCAAGTAGCTTGCCCTTATCCTCCGCTATGGTCATAGCTCTTCTTAAACCTGTATCAACAGCGTAGAATTTTTGCGGATTTCGTTGCTGCTCCCGCACATTTCTCGTGTATTTCGGCAAACTGAAGATCGTATATGAATCTTCAAGATACGATATATACTCATAAACGGAGTTACGTGAAACACTTAATCCCATAGATTTCATTTCATTATAAATTTTGTTTATCGATATAAGATTGGCGGAATTACTGAATAAAAATTTAACTAAATATTTCATCAGGTAAATGTTGGAAACCCGGTATTTCTCTACTACATCCTTGTATATCACCAGATCAAGATATTCTTTTAGTGATTTCGTTCTCAGAGTATCGTTCATATTTACCAATTCAGGAAATGAGCTGGTAGCTGTGTATTCTGCAAAAGCATTAACCACTCTGGATACTGATTTTGTTGAATAATGACTGACCTCTATACTCTTGAATCTGAGATATTCTTTAAAACTAAGTGGAAATAGTTCATAACAGATACTTCTTCCTCTTAATGACGTACTGATTTCCTTTGTTAATAATTTTGATGATGAACCGGTTATAAATATACTGCAATTCTCATTATCATAAATACGCCGAATAAATAGCTCCCAATTTTCTACTTCCTGAACTTCATCAAAAAAGAAATAGACACGCCGGGATTTATTATCCGGATAAAGATCGTAATAGGACTGAATAAAAGCATCCATCGTTTGTAGAGATGCCGGAAACAGCCGGTCGTCCTCAAAATTAATATAAACAACTCTATCTGACTGAATCTCCTGCCTCATTTTTTTTATCAAAAAATATAGAAGAAATGTTTTACCTGTCCTCCTGGCACCAACAATAGAAATTATTTTACCTGAATTGAGAGGAATTTCAATATCTCTTGCTACCACGGGAGGAAGTTCTCGCTCAATAAAATCAACTATTATTATTTTTAATATATCTTTCATCGTTTATACCTAATCACAGGTACAAATATAACTGTTTATGTACCTATTAACAAATACAAATATAGAAAGGATAAATGGGACCCTGGGGGACTGGAGGGAAAAATGCTTAATGCTTAATGCTTAATTTTTAATTGTGAATTCTTAATTTTTAATTGATTTTTCTGAAGATTTGACGATAGAAGTTAGAAGACAGAAAAATGCTTAATTTTGAATTCTTAGTTTTTAATTGGTTTCTGACGATTTTACGATTGATGTTAGCAGTCTGATTAATTCTTCACAATCTTTAATTGTTTCGTCTTTCGATATGAAACCGCTATGTTTAAGCAATTGCAACCAATAATGTGTTTCACGAGCCTCCTTAGATGCGATCGACATCTTAGAAATAAAATCTTTTCTGCTTTGCCCCGCCTGCCAAGATCAATGATTAATTTTTTGTCAAAGACATCTCTTCGAGAAATGTTTAATTTTCTCCGCAGGTCACATAGGACTCCTGTGGAGAGTCTCTTCGAGAGAATTACTTGTTTCTGACGATTTTACGATTGACGTTAGCAGTCTGATTAATTCTTCACAATCTTTAATTGTTTCGTCTTTCGATATGAAACCGCTATGTTTAAGCAATTGCAACCAATAATGTGTTTCACGAGCCTCCTTAGATGCGATCGACATTTTAGAAATAAAATCTTTTCTGCTTTGCCCCGCTTGTGCCTCCTCTATGTTTGCTCCGATTGAAGTACCAGACCTCAATAACTGCTTAGACATTACATATTCTTTCTTTTCGTATCTCAGATATTTGTATAAATCAATAATTTTTAGAGCAAAATCAAAGGACTTATCTCTAACAACATTTACTTTATTCAAAACTAATTCACCATTCAAAATTAAAAATTAATCATTTCTATCTGTCAGATATTTATATAATTCTACAATTCTTAATGCAAACTCAAAAGATTTATCTTTAGGGGGTGTAATAATATCAATGAATAACAACTTTAATCTATTACACTCCCTCTAACTACATTTACCTTATTCAAAATCAATTAAAAATTAAAAATTAAGAATTATCTCGAAGAGAATCCTGCGGAGAAAATTAAAAATTAAACATTTAAAATTCATAATTAATAATTTCTATCAGTACGCCATCTCCTGTCCCTTGAGTACTACCCATAGAGTAAGCAGTAAAATTTTTATATCAAACCAGAATGACCAATTTTCAATGTAGTAAAGATCATATTCAACTCTTTTTTTCATCAATTCAACTTCCTTCGTTTCTCCTCTATAACCATTCACCTGTGCCCAGCCGGTAATGCCTGGTTTTACTAGGTGTCGAACCATGTATTTCGGAACAAGTTCCTGGTATTGATCTGTATGCTTCAACATGTGTGGACGAGGACCTACTAACGACATATTGCCGATAAATGTATTAATAAATTGTGGCAACTCATCCAGTCCCTGATAATTAATACGGAAATTTGTAATATTTTGCCAGATATATCATAGTGAATGTAAACGATGGGTAAACGAATTGCTACACTGTGAATTAACGGGGCAGGTTTGTTTTCCGTAATATTTTACCAATCCATGTAATTCTAGAATCTTCTTCATTAGTTATTTCACCAAAAACATTTTCAGCATCATCCTGTACTTTTTCATCTTGAAACATCCATCCCTAGACGGGTCTCCGTACAGATCGTAGATTGTTCTGAATTTATAACAAAAGAATTCTTCAGAATTAATTCCTACACGTTTTTGCTTAAAGATAACAGGTCCTTTTGAGGATATTTTAATCAGAATCCCGATAATTATGTGAAACCACCAGTACACAAGTAAAAAGGTAAAAGTAGAAGGTCAAAAGTCAAAGGTAGAAGGTCGAATGTCATTCACAATTTCCCGAGGGGACGCCTTTGGCGCAACATTATGAATTAAAAATTAGTGGTTATTATAGAATTCCTTTACCTTTTCAGCTACATATTCAATTTCCTCTTCCTTCAACTGCTCTGACATCGGAAGGGAAAGAATTTCCTTTGCATATTTTTCAGTCACGGGAAAATCACCTTCTTTATAGCCTAGAGATTTATAGGCATTTTGCAAATGACATGGAATAGGATAATGTAAACCTGTGTAAATTTCGTTTTCTTTCAAGTAGTTCATTAAATCATCTCTTCTTTTTGCACGGATTACAAAGAGATGATAGACATGCTTCGCACCTGGCATTTCTTTAGGTAATATTATGTCATCACAATCTTTTAAGTATTTTCTGTATAAATCAGCATTCTTTCTACGTGTATCAGTCCATTTATCTAAATACTTCAATTTTACATCAAGAACTGCTCCCTGAATACCAGCCATTCTATAATTGTGCCCTATAAGTTCATGATGATATTTTTGAGATGAGCCATGGTTTCTTATCATCATCATTTTTTTATATAAATTTTCATCATTGGTTATTATTGCACCACCCTCACCATAAGCACCGAGATTTTTACCACAATAGAAACTAAAACATCCAAAAATACCAAAAGAACCTACTGATTTTCCATTCAGTTCAGAAATATGTGCTTGAGCGCAATCTTCTATTAAAATCAAATTATTCTTATAAGCAATATCTTTAATTTTATCGAGTTGAGCAGGCTGCCCATAGAGATTGACAGCAATAATTGCTTTTGTCTTATTAGTAATGGAACTCTCTATTTTATCAGGATTGATATTATAATAATCAGGTTCACAATCTATAAAAACAGGCGTAGCTCCTGTAAGGCTAACCGATTCCGGCGTAGCAAAAAAGGTATTCGCAGGAACAATTACTTCATCGCCAGTTTTTATATCAAGTGCCATCAATGAGGTATGAAGTGCTGCTGTTCCCGAACTTACACCTACGCAATATTTCGCAACATGCCTTTTAGCAAAATTCTCTTCAAAAGATTTGACAAAGGGTCCTGCTGTAAAAGCAGTATTAATTAACACATTCTGAATCGCTTCATCAATTTCATCTTTAATAGAAAGATACTGTGCTTTTAAGTCAAGGAAATTCACTTTCATAGTATTCTCCACTAATAAACACAAATTTTTTCGAATTTGACAAAAAAAATTGTTTTGTTAATTAATTATTTCACAATTCGTTTATAAGTTAAACTTATAGAACCAAAGTTTATTATTATACCAAGTTTAAAATTTGTAGCAGACAAATAATTTATAACTTGTGCGATATGCTTATCGGAAATATTTTCGCATGCTTTGAGTTCTAAAATTATTTTATCATAACAAATAAAATCTGCAAAATATTTCTTATCTAAATATTGATACAATCGTAAAAAGTCACCGCAAAGACGCTAAGAATTATTTAAAAAACAAGTATTTACATTAAATGCCCATAAACCATATAATTACAAGAGTTTATTTCATTCTATCAATTTTTATTGTTACTTTTTACGAGACCATCAATATTCATTTTTATAAATTATGTCAAGTTTAGCTTCTTTTTTAAATGGAATTTTCCCTTCCGTTAACTCTTTAGCTAATGCTTCATGATTCACCCTGTGTAATCTAGTTCCTTTGTTTACAATAAATTGATAATATTTTTATATTTATTTTTCACTATTCGTGGAACTTTTATAATTCAGACAGTCCTTGTAACACAAATGTTATTACACAGGGTAAACATTTTCCAGGAATCCACACCCTAATTCAGAATGCACAGCAAAACATGCTCCCATAATCTTGTAACTTTCTTTTTTATAGATAATCATCTTAAAATTTAAAGGATCAGGATACTTAAATTCGTGCAATTAGAATTCATTCGTGCTCATTAGTTGTAAAATTTCTTAATACTCTTGCTGGTACTCCAGCAACAACCGTATTATCAGGAACATCTTTCGTAACAACTGCACCTGCTCCTACTATTGCATTTTCTCCTATTGTGACATTTCCTAAAATGGTTGCTGATGAGCCAATTGAAGCGCCTTTCTTAACCAATATCCTTTGCAAAAACCAGTTTTTTTCAGAAGTCATTGTGCCATCAGGATTTACTGACCGAGGCTTTTTATCATTAATAAAAGTAACATTATGCCCAATAAAAACTCCATCTTCTATGGTAACACCTTCACAAATAAATGTGTGAGATGAGATTCGACATTTTTTACCTATCTTTACTCCTTTTTGAATTTCAACAAACGCTCCTATTTTAGTCTCATCACCAATTTCGCATCCATACAGATTGACAAAAGAAAAGATTTTGACATTTTTACCTAATTTTACATCATCAGTAATGCAACAGTATTTCATAAAAGTCTCGCTATTTAGAATGTTGACAAAACCCGTTTAGTCCCGATTCTCGGGACGGTTCATAGAACTCCATATAGGAGAAACGGGTCTGTGGATTGACTATTTAGTGTCTGTCCATAAAATATAAACCACTTGCCGTAGGCATCCCTTTCGGGAGAAGTGGTTATTTGATATAAAGTATTTTTTTATCACCATAATAAATTATGGTGTTGTCTCAACCGCAATATTATCAAGATATTAATATAACACCTTCATGTAACTCTGGGGAATTTACTCAGGTGAACTTAACCGTCAATAATATTTAACTGATTCATCAGTTTTTCAAGTTTATGGACAGACTCTATTTATATTGATAATTGCTTTCAATTATAAAATGATGCTGATCTGGGTCATCATGATTATGAACTTCATTGCCGTATGCTAATAAAATGGCTTCTTCAGTACCAATATTAATAAAAGTATGAGCAAATTTCGGAAGGACTAGTAATCTATCTAAAATATTTTTATTGCTGTCCAAGATATATTCATCAATTTTTTCAGAATTAATCTGTTGGACTAATACTTTTAGTTTTCCTTTCATGACGCAGAAAATTTCTGTTTTTTCGTTGTGATAATGATTACCGCGTACATCTCCAGGGCTGATTGTTGCTGCATATACTTGTCCTCTGAAGTTTAGGATATTCTCATCTTCTCTAAGAAATTCAATTAAAAATCCCCTGTCATCAGGGTGTTTTGGAATTGGTTTCATGATTATCCTTATAGAAATTAATTATATCATTAAGACTTTCTTTTAAAGTAAATTGCGGCTGCCAATCTATGCTATTTTTTATTTTATCAGTTGATACTGAATATCTTAAATCCTGTCCCCACCGGTTTTCAACAAACTTTAAATCTGGTTTTACCCCCATTAAATTATAAATCATCTTAACCACTTTAATATTTGGATACTCAGTTTCGGAACAAATATTATAAACACTATTAAAAAGTTTATTTTCTATTAATTGCAAGATAGCGGTACAATTGTCTTTTACATGAATCCAGGAACGAATATAAGAACCATCCCCATGAATCGTCATGCTTCTATTAGATAAAGCACTTTCAATAGTTTTTGGAATTAACTTTTCAGGGTATTGCCTTATACCATAGTTGTTACTAGACCTGGTTATAAGATATTCTATACCATAAGTTCTATTATAGGCAAACACAAACTGTTCCGCCGCAGCTTTTGTCGCTGAATATGGATTACTTGGCTTGAGAACATCTTTTTCACAAAATTTACCATTCAATGAATCTCCATAAACTTCATCTGTACTTATCTGAACAAATACAGGTCGGTCAAATTTGGCTTTAACTCGTATATGTTCAAGTAAATTGTGAACACCTTTAACATTTGAATTGAAGAAAACTTCACTATTTTCAATAGAATTATCGACATAACTTTCCGCCGCAAAATTTACAAGATAATCACACTTAGGAAGATTCGAAATATCACAAATATCTTGTTTCCAAAAATCGTAATTTTTCTGTTTTTCAAAACCAATGTTGTTCCATGAGACATAGGTCATTTTATCAATATCAAAAACAGTATATCCTCTTGATAACAGTAATTCAATAAAATGACTACCTATAAATCCGCATCCTCCTGTAACTATGAAATCATACATGATAAACCCCTATATTTAATTATGAATGTTGAATGCTTAATGTTGAATGCTTAATTTTGAATGATTATTTAATAGATTCCTGAGAAGATTTAACTATTGAGGTCAGTAGGCAGAAAAATGCTTAATTTTGTGCCTAAGGCATCCCGTTGGGAAATGCTTAATTTTCTCCGCAGGTCACAACGGACTCCTTTGGAGAGTCTCTTCGAGAGAATTATTTTTTACTGAAGACTTTACTATTGATGTCAGTAGGCAGAAAAATGCTTAATTGTGAATTCTTAATTTTTAATTGGTTTCTGACGATTTTACGATTGATGTTAGCAGTCTGATTAACTCTTCACAATTCTGAATTATTTCATCTTTGGTAATATATTTTCCATATTTAAGCAATCTTAACCAGTCCCATCCCGAAGGGATCCCGTTGGGAAAGGGATCTCTATGAGATAATGTGTTTCTCTTGCTTCTTTTGACGCTATTGACATTTTCGATATAAAATCCTTCTTACTCTGCGCTGCTTGAGATTCTTCAATGTTGGCTCCAATTGAAGTTCCGGACTTTAATAATTGCTTTGATAATACATATTCTTTTTTCTCATAGTGCAGAAACTTATACAAGTCAATGATTTTCAATGAAAACTCAAAAGATTTATCTCTTATGACGTTTGTCGTTTTAATATTCAATTAAAAATTCATAATTAAAAATTAAAAATTTACCATTTCTATCTGTCAGATATTTGTATAAATCAATAATATTTAGAGCAAAATCGAATGTCTTTTCAATAATTATATTATCCTTACTCATTCAACATTCAACATTCAAAATTTAAAATTAAGAATTAAAAATTCTTTCGCTTTTTTATTCCCCGCCTTTGCCTTTAATTATCACGGGTATAGTCTTTAAAATTAATTGCAAATCAAACCATGGTGATATATTTTGCATATAATATATATCCAAAACTACCATGTCCTCATAGGAGGTTTCAGATCGTGATGTAACCTGCCATAATCCAGTACATCCCGGTTTGACATCAAGCCGTTTTTTATGCCAATCATCATAGACTTCATATTCATAAGGCAAACAGGGTCTTGGACCAACAAGGCTCATTTCGCCTTTTATAACATTAAATAACTGCGGCAGTTCATCGAGACTATATTTTCTTATGAATTTCCCGAAATTCGTTACTCTCGATGAGTTCACCAGTTTGGTAGAACCACTGTTATTCTGTGAGTTACTATCAATAAAATCAATCATTTCCTGTTTTCGGGATTCATCATTATCGCTGCCAATAACCATTGAGCGAAATTTGTAAAAATCAAACAGTTTTCCATTTTTTCCTACTCTTTTTTGCTTAAAAATAACGGGACCCGGCGAAGATAATTTAACTACAGCTGCAATAAAAAATAGCAATGGCGATATAAATATCAGTCCTATCAACGCTAATACACGACATATCCATGATTTGAAGAATGTCGAATATATTCCATCGATGCTTGAGTTTGCCCTGATTATCGGCAAATCTCTAATTCTGTCAACATTTACCTTCTCAGGGATAATACCTAAAATATTAGAAGAAATGTGAATAATAGAATAATGTTTTAAGCAAACTGAAATTACATAATACAATCTATTTCTAAATATATTATCAATAGCAAGATAAACAGAAGATATATTATATGATCTAATAATCTCATCAATTTTATTAATTGGTCCAAGCACTGTTAATCCTTTAAAAACTTTGGTGCCTTTTTCAACAAAGTCATCTATAAAACCAACTATTTCAGTCTGATATTCTTGTTCCTCAGTTAATTCTGATGCGATAAGTTTACCTCTTTTGCCCGCTCCAATAATAACTGCTCTTTCACTTATAATTTTTACAAGCCACTTACTGCGAAAAATATGACGTATAAGAAATAACCTGTAGATAAACAAATAAATTGTACTAATTAATAAAAAATATATAAACATCAATCGGCTGTCCAGTACAATATCTGATGGTATTATTCCAAGTGGATTCCGGACAATAAATTGAACTAATATCAAACCTATAAAACCAAGAAATATCCCTTTTATAATTAAAACCATCTGCTTTGATTTAGTGAAAATAATATGCCTTTTATAAAGTCCTAAATATTGAAAAACAAAAATCCAGACAAAAGAATATATAGCAAAAACAACCCACTCTTTTGCAATTGTAAATTTAGAAAGATTAATTATATCAATATGGGGCATAAATCTTAATCGTAAGGCAATTGCAAAGGAACAATTCAGAACAATTAAATCCAAAATTGCTAAGAGGAATTTAAAGGGTGGATATTTTTTAAAGATATTAAACATAAATATATGCTATGATTGAGGTTCTCCCCATTCATTGGACAGCAATTAACGTAATTTAAGTTGTGTTGTTTCAAAGTAAAACACTTATTTTTTCTTTAATTTTTTCATTATAAACTATTTCTTTTTTTATTCCGTGGTAAATTTCACTTGGTGTATTGTATCCGAGAGAACTATGAGGTCTTTCTTCATTATAAAATTGAAAATATTTTACTAAACTTAGAAAAGATTCAATTCCATCTTGATAGTCATGAAGATAGATTTCTTCCTGTTTGACACTTCTCCAGAGCCTTTCAATAAAAATATTGTCATACATTCTTCCTCTTCCATCCATACTGATCTGAATATTTTGACTGTCTAAAATACCAGTGAATTCCTTTGAAGTAAACTGACTTCCCTGATCGGTGTTAAATATTTCCGGTTGAGCAGTTTTTAACGCTCTTTTTAGTCCATCAACACAGAATTGACTATCCAGGGTATTAGATAACTCCCATGTAATAACGTACCGGCTATACCAGTCAAGAATAGCAAATAGATACAAGAATCCATGGTTCATGCGAACATAAGTTATATCAGCACACCAAACTTGATTAGGTTTATTTATATCCAGACGCCTCAATAAATAGGGATAGATTTTGTGTTCATAATTTGGAATACTGGTTCTGGGTTTTGGATAAATAGCCATTATGCCCATTTTATGCATCAAACGTTCCACTCGCTTATGATTGATTAGATACCCCTTCCTTTTTAATATGGCTGTCATTCTAGGAGAGCCATAAAATGGAGTTTCGGTGTATTGCTCATCAATCAATCTCATTAGCAATAGATTAAAATCAGTCTCTTGTTTAGGACAATAATAAAAACTAGAACGATTAATATCTAATATATCACATTGTCTTGCAATAGACAAATTGGGGTTATCTTTCTCTATCATTAAACGCCTTTGGTTAATGGTCAAATCCATACTTTTTTTTTAACCAATTTAACTCAAACTGTAACTCTCCTAAGTCCTGATACAATTGTTGGATCTTTCTGTCTTTTTCATCAGTAGAAAACAGTTTATTGTTACTAAATATTTGGGCAGCACCCTCTAATAACTGTCGTTTCCATTGAGAAATTTGGTTAGGATGTACCTGAGAGTCTGCTGCGATCTCGTTAATTGTTCTTATTCCCTTAATTGCTTCAATTGCAACCTTGGATTTAAAACTTCCGCTAAATTTTCTTCTTTTCATTTGCTTTCCCTTTCACTGTTTAAGTTAATCATTTTCCACTTTAACTACCTGTCCAGCTTTTGGGGGAAAGCTCAGATAATTTTATAATATTTCAGTAATTATATTGACAACTTCATTTATTAAATTATGATTATTAAAATTAATTTCATTATTTTTTATTTTTTTTTGAACTATAATAGAATTAAAATCAACGCGATTCTCAATGAAAGTTAATCTACCTTGTTCACAAAGATATTCATCTAAATATGGTCTTCTGCCGGTAAATATACTATAAGTTTCAGTCCCTAAAAGTGCTGACTCTCTATTCATAGTTCCACCACCGCTTACAGTGATGTCTGCCGCCCACAAAAGCTGGAGACCATCAACTTGTCTATCTAAAAATCTAATTTTTTCATTAATAGGAATTTTTGATAAAATAAAATCCTTATCATCAGAAGTACGGCTAATAATCAAACATATTGTATTTTTCTTACTCGAAAAATAATTTAATCCGTTTATTAATAGTTTTTCACTTATCGGATCGTGATAATTCCCAACTAAAGCAGGAGGTCTTATCACTACTAATATTTTGTCATCAGAAATATCTATTTGTTCTCGGAAGTTTTCATCTGGCTGAAAACTATTTAGATATAATTGCTCTTTAAAACCATTATATCTGATAACCTTTTTAAGATTAATACCAACTGAAGAAAGTCTAAAGTCAGGAATAAATTTCGGAATAAGCATATATGTTGATAAATAATTAAATATCTTAGTCTCTGTATATTCATAATCCATCATAACAATAGATTTAATTCCCATTTGCTTAGAAGTAAGTAATTGTGCTCTTGATCCGTGACTCACAGCTAAACTAATATTATCAAAATTTTTTATATACTTTTTTAACTGATATGACCTTTCAAACAAGTTCACTATTTTTTTAATTTTATTTTTCCCTCCATGACATCCAATAGTGGTATGTTCTATATTCCAATATTTAAGTTGCTCAACAGTATGATTAAAATCTCTCGCTGTAACAATATATTTTACGTTTAGTTTTTCCAGTTCCTCGAAAACAGGACGAAAAAGAGAAACATGAGGCAAATTATCTAAATCAAACCAGATCATTGTGTCCCCTTCAAAAGCAAGGAGGATAATGCAACAAACATCCAGGCATTTGACCATCTCATGTATGAAATTTTATTTGTATATAGTTTATGTTTTTGATAATAAAAAAATCCTCTGGTGTCCTGCATATTATTTATCATCCAAATTGCTATTTTCACTGCTAGATCATATTGATTAAATCGACAGGCTGATATAATTGACTGAGCGGCGGAAGTTGTATCAATAGGATATAAAGATTTGTTATTGTATTTAGGGATGCAGCCATCAATAAATAAATTATTAAAATAGAAATTTAATCCTTTGTTCAGGGCAGTAATATAATATTTATCGTCAGTTAGATTAATATAGGTATCAAGACAATCAAGAACATAGGCAGTGTGGAAATTATCCACCCAAATACGCGCATCCCCTTCAGAATAAATCCAACTACCATCTTCTCTCTGAAATTTAATTACGAAGTCAATTGTGCTTCTCGCCTCTTCGACAAGCTCATTATTACCAGTGATCGTATAAACCTGAGACAATAAACGAGCGCCTTTCATCGTTGCATTAAAAACAATCTGATGGTCAACAGGCGAATATGAATAACAAAAACTCTGACCATCCCAGGTTTTATTTAAATCGTTAATTACAAACTGGACTGCATCAATACATATCTCTTTTGCTTTTTCATTCCCGGTCAATTGATATAGTTCATAAAGCGCATTTGTTATAAATCCGGTGGCAACCGCAGTAGGTGTAAACGCCGGAATCGTTATATACCGTGATTCCCAATCAAAATCGTATCCCCAACATGAACCAGAATAGTTTTCTGATTTTAATCTGATTAATTCATCCAGACAGAATTCTATTTTATCCTGATAATCATTTAATTTATCTGGAAATAAGTTTATCAGATAACTATATGCCTGAATGCAAAGACCCAATGTAACAGGATTATAACCCTTTTTTATGCAAAACAGATTGCGAATATTGACAGGCATTCGTCTAAATAACTGTTGCCACAAAAATCTTACATTTTTATTAATGCTTAATACTGGTACACGAAATAATGGAGACATTAATCCGTCATAGGGATCAAATCCTATATATTGTTCAGAATCAATATAAGATTCTAACTTTTGTAGTGATTTCTGTATTTTATGTAAATCGTTCACTAAAATATTACCATTTTTCTTGTCTTAATTGATTCAATAACTTTAAACGTAGCCAAACTTGATATATAAATATCATTGAAAGAAATTGGCGTATTGACTCCTTCCTGGACAGATTTTAAAAATGTCTTTACTTCTTCTGAGTGTCCTTTATCTTGATTTATAAGTGAATATTTTTTCTCTTTTTTGCCAAATACTTTAATCGTTTTAAAATCATCAATAACATACGTTATTCCTGATCCGTAAATTTCGATATATTCCTTTTTAAACGCTTTTGAACCATTCGCAAAATAAGATATAGATGCAATGCTTCTATTCTCAAAGTATAATTGAACATTTAATGTGTCAATATTATTGCTACTGTCATCCATTGAGAATGCGGAGAGCATTTTTATTGGTGAGCCTGCAACGAACATACAGAGATCAATAAAATGGCATACTTCACCTATAATTCTCCCGCCTCCGGTTTCTTTGTCCTGTATCCAACTGTCATTCGGTATATATCCAGCGTTGATTCTATAAATAATTGACTTTGGAGAAGCATCTGAATATATCTCTTTTATTCTCCGAATGAATGGAGAAAATCGGCGATTATATCCTACCATAAGATGAAGATTTTTTTCACTATATATATTTTTTATTTCCTCTAATTTATCTTCTGTCATACACAGAGGTTTTTCGACAAAAATATTTTTACCGGATTTTAAACTATCTATTACCTGCTTAGCGTGAAGGTTATGTCGTGTCGCAATAAAAACAGTATTTATATTTTTATCGGATAAAATATCCAGATAATTACCGGTAGTATATTTAAATCCATATTTATCAGCAATATGTCTGGACTCATTCCCAAGTGCTGTCGCCACACCCACTAGATTAGCATTTATATAAACATTTGGAAGTAGAAATTTTTGAGCAAATGATCCCGCTCCGATAAAACCAACGTTAATACTATCATATTTGATTTTCCTCGGTTTTGAAGATGCAATATTGATGATTTTTTTTATTTCACACTCAGTATCATATTTAAGCAATATTCCAATATAGTTTTCCGATTTGTTAACAATCATATCGTACGCATTAATTGCTACTTTAAAATCGAAGACATGAGTTGTCAGTATATCCAGATCTAATTTATTTTGCGATACCATTCCAAGAAAAGCTTGCATATTGCGATTTTCAGTCCAGCGGACATATCCTATTGGATAGTCAAGTCCTTTTTCTTCATAATTGGTATCATACCTGCCAGGGCCATAAGAACAGGACATCTGGAGTTCAAGTTCTTTTTTATAATAATTTTCTCTGGAGAAACCAGTAGGAACTGCACCAACCACTACAACCTTTCCTTTCTTACGGCATAATCTTCCAGCTAATTCAACAGGATCTAAGCTTGAAGTTCCGGCAGTAATGATAACAGCATCTACTCCATATCCATTAGAAAATTCTAAGATATTTCTCTCTAATGATTCATCATTTCTAACGAAATTAACATCAGCGCCTGATTTATATGACAAATCCACTGCATTTTTATCAATATCTATCCCTGCTACTTTTATTCCAGCCGCCTTAAGCATTTGAACTGTCAACTGACCAATGAGTCCTAAACCAATTACCGCACAAGACTCGCCTAATCTTAAATCAGCCTGTCTTATTCCCTGTATGGCAATAGAACCTACAGTAGTATAAGTAGCATATTCTAATTTTAATCCTTCAGGAACTTTTACACACAGATTTTTCGGAACAGAAACTACTTCGGCATGAACCGCTCCTGCTCCGCCACAGGCAACATAATCACCGATTTTGAACTCAGTTATATCTTCAGGAATATCTATAATTTCTCCTGCACAACTATAGCCGAGAGGAGCTTGCGAATCTAATTTATTCATTACTTTTTTATATGTGGGAAGAATTCCCTCAGTTTTAATAGAATCTAATACCTGCCTCACCTGCTCCGGTTTTTCTTTGGCTTTACCAATATATCCTTTACGAGCAGTTAAGACTTTCATACCTTCAGTGCCGGCACTTATTAAAGAATAATGATTTCTTATTAATATTTGACCTTTATTCAATGCCGGAAATGGAACTTCCAATATTTCCATTTTACCGGTTTTAAGATTTTGGGTTAGTTGGTGCATTTAGCCTCGCTTCTTTAAATTTTGTAATCATTAACTTTATTCCAAATAAATAAACAAGAATATTTATAAATAAGAATGGTAAAATAACTCTGCCAACAACATAGAACCAACCAAATGCAGTGAAAAAGTAAAAATAAATTGTTCCTGATAACCAGAATATTAATTTTTGATTCTTAAAAAGATAATACATTCCCAAAAACCAAAAAATAAAAGCAACAATCCCTATTGGTAATAATATATTGAATAGTGAACTGGGTATAAAATCTCCGCTTCTATAAAGAAATGGAGAAATCATTATCCCAATACGGTAAAAAGTATTTCTAATAAATAAATGTGGGTATTTTTTGATAAAATTAAATGCTTCTTTTTTTAATGTCATTTCATAAGGTGAATTGGGCAAATTACATTGGATACCTAAAGAAGATTTCTCCAAATCAGAATTTAATTTTTTACCTAACTCCCAAACTTCATTATCTTTAGATTTAATATTATACGGGTTGGAAAACTGACCAACACCAGCAAAAAAGGAATGCCAAAAAGTTGAACGAGTAGGCCTCATATTTCCTGTTTGATTGTAACGAAATATACTAAGGGACACTATTAATAAAATAACAGACAATATATAAAATAAAGCATTTTTTAATACACTAAATGACCTACTTTTTTCGCTGAATTTTTGGTAGATAACAATAAATAATACTATAAAAATAGGTAAAAATGAAGTGATTGAGCGAAACCAAACTGTAATACCTACTAACAAACCTGTAATAAAAAACAAATAAGATTTATTTTTAACTAATGCATAATATAAACCAACGAAGGTAACAAGTATGGCAAACTGTGGCCAAAAATCATAACCCATCATTAAGGTTCTTTTAATAACAGGTAAATTGAAAATCATAAGAATAGTTGTAATCAAAACAACATATTTACCACTATTTTTAAATACTATATAAAATAATAATATCAAGAATGATTCTAAAAATATTTGGAACCATATATAGGATACGAAATTGTAAACAGGAACTATCTTCCATAGTAATCCCAATAATATTGCTGGTCCTGGTAAAAATTCTATAAACTTATGTCGATTATTAGCGTTATAAAATTTCAAATAATTACCACTGAAATTATTTTTAAATTTACCAATTCTTTCTATTTCAGTTGAACTAGTAGATAATCCTTGATTATTGTAAAAACCAATGGCAGTTGAAGCATAATCTAATGCTGAACCATGTCTTAAATTACCCCATTCTGTATAAAAAAATGCAAAACGAACAGTTAAACTTGATATAACTATAACTAATAAAACAATCTTTTTATTCAAAACAATGTTCCTCATTATTTAATATTTATCAACAATATCCCTGCAAGACATAAAAAAATCCCAACAACTTGCGTTATTGTGAATGATTCTTTTAATATAAAATAACTCCCTAATCCAGATATAATAAAAAAAAGAGAAGTTGCAATTGGAAAGGCTACATTTAATTTAAACTTGGATAAAATGAGCATCCACAAAAAAAACCCACAAGCATATAAAAAAAATCCTATAATAAACTTAACTTGTAAAAATGTCTGCATAAGGTCCAAAGATTTAAGAGTCTTATTGTTCATTGCAATTTTTAAAATGATTAATCCGGAACCGCTGCATAATGCATAACTTAAAAATAGTATTATTTTAACAAATATTCTCATTTAAGTTCTCTATCAATTATATACTCGGGCCTATTTTTTAGTTCTTCAAAAGCAACGATAAAATATTCAAAAAACGTTGACAAAATTAATATAATAAAACCATTTAAAAATGATATGGTTATAATTAGTGAAGCCCAGCCAGATATTGATCCTATTAATAATGTTTTTATTACAGAATAAATTCCATAAGTAAAACTTAAAAATGAAAAAAACAAACCAAGATATACAACGATTTTTAAGGGAAAGGCACTGAAATTTACAAAACTTTTTATTGATAAATTTAGTGTATCTTTTACATTATATTTGCTTTCTCCCGAAAACCTTTTTTCAGCCTTGTATTCTAATAACTTATTTTTAAAACCTATCGACAATAAAATTCCTCTGTTAAAATAATTTTTTTCGGTAAATTGTTTTAAAACTTCTGTTACTTTTTTATTAATTGCAAAAAAGTCTGATAAACCCCTTGAAATATTAATTCCCGTAAATTTTTTAAACAATAAATAATAAAATTTATTACTTATTTTTCTAAATAAATTTTCATCTTCATTTGAAATACGCTTCATAAAAATTATATCATAATTCTCTTTACTAATACTCTTATATATTTTGGGAATCATTTGAGGTGGGTGTTGCAAATCTGAATCCATGCAAATAGCAATTTCCCCTTTGCAATTATCAATTCCTGATTTTATTGCTAAATCATGACCAAAATTCCTTGAAAATTTTATTCCCTTTACATTTTTATTTTCCTTATGTAAATCCTCAATAATATTCCAGGAACAGTCATTACTTCCATCATCAACAAAAATAATCTCATAACTTACCTGTAATTCATTTTCCAATACATTAATAAGACGTCTGTATAATTCAAGCAAGTTGCCTTCTTCGTTAAAAACGGGGATGATAATGGAAAGTTCTGGATTTTGCATGTTCGAATTCGCCTGCATAATTATGAATCTCCGATACTTAACTTTTTAATTAAATATTTATGTTTCCCTGATTTTGTTCTTTGTATTTTATTCACAGTTAAAATCTCTATACTAAAGTTATTATTAAATCTTTTAGAAAAAAGTTTGAAAACATATTTTTTCAATTCGAGTGGAGTAAACTTTTATGATTCATCAATTACACCATATATTCCCAGTAATTCCTCAATTCGATTAATCCATGTGTTTTTCTGAGCAAATTCTATTCGCTTTCTAATTAATTTTTCAGTGTTTTCATTTATTGAAAGTTTAATATTATTAACAAATTCTTCTGCGCTTTGTGATTTGTAAACAAACTTACTGTTAATTTCTAAATTTGGTATATTACAAGTAATAATAGGTTTACCAAAAGACAAATAAAGCCAAAATTTATTTGGAATAGAGACAACCCTATTTATGTTTTTCCCAGTCATATATGGTGCAATACATACGTCCATCTTTGCTAAATAATTATACAGTTCATCATATTTTTTAACTCCGGTAAAAATAATATTACTGTAATCATCAAATTGCTCTTCAATGTTTATGCCTAAAGGTCCAATCATTGTTAAATCCCAATTTTTATGATAGTCCAATAGATATTTAATCCATTTAACATTAATTCGAGCAAAAGTACCAACATAACAAATGTCTATTTTATCTTTCTTATTATTTCTAATCATCATTCCATTGTATTTCTTATAACAAATACTTGGACTACCAAGATATATTAAAAAACTATTTGGGTTTAACTTTAGTAATTTATTTTTTAAATACTTACATACTCCTACACAAAACAACGCTTTTTTTGCAACAACCTTTTCAGTAAGATAATGGTAAATCATTACAAAAGGTGATTTGGCTCTATCATATGCAAAATAATTATCATTACAATAGTAAATAACATTTTTAAAATATTTATAAATTTGAGTAGCAGTATGGTCAAAATTAATAACTCTAACATCATTATATCTATAAGATAATTTTTTAAACAACCAATTTTGATAGATTTCATTAATGATAGGAAGTCTATATCTTATACGATAATCAATAGGATAGTAAGGTGTTATTACTGTTAAATTTTCATTTTCTTTAAATATTTCTATTCTTGGCTTTCCTCTTTCATTTCTCGCAATAAATATTACTTCATTATTCTTTGCAAGAGCTTGTGCAACTTGATGACGGGCTCTTGGTGGCTCATCCCAGGAAGTGATTGTGTTGATTAGGTATTTCATAATTGATTTTAATAACTTTTATAAATTTTTTCCATTTGCGCCATATTATGATCAAAATCAGAATACTTTTTCACAAGATTAAGATTTCTTTTTATAAAAGTATCCCACTTCTCTTCGTTATCCAAAAGATAATTTATTTTATCGGCAAGTTTTTCTGTATTTCTAGCAGGTACTATCATTCCGTTATAATCATTTGTAATCCATTCATGCAGTGCTGGCAAATCAGAAACAATAGGCATAACTCCACATGCCATTGCTTCTTGTAAAGTAACCGGTACGCTATCTGATGAAGGGACTGAAACCATTATCTTTGCTAAATTGTAATAGTATGGTAATTCTTCAATTGGCACATAATTAAAATACCTTATGTATTTCTCAATATTATATTTTTTCGCAAATCTTATATATTCTTGATGATAAATTTCATTTTGAATTAAAACCAATAAAAGAATATTAGATTTGTTCTCAATAACCTTTGAAAATGCTTTTATGATAATATCTATGTTATATAATGGTCTATTACCCCTGGGACTAATAATAATTAATTCATCTCCTATGTCCAGTTTTTTTTTTAATTTTTCTGTATCCAGACCTGGTCTGAAAAGATCTAATCTTATTCCGAATTGAATAACATAATTATTATTAGTTTTTGATCTAATTTTAGATGTTATATTTTTAATTAGATATGATTCTGAAATGATAACGTCAGATGACTTAATTGTTAGATAATTTAATATCTTTTTCCCGATATTTTTTTTATAGTCTAAAAACAAATCAGAACCCATGACATGTAAAATAAAAGGATGAAATTTAGTAAAAGCCGCTTGCCAACCAGATTGACTGATATAAAAAGCAGATACTATATCTGGTCTGATAGTATTTGCTACATACTTTCTGATTTTAAAATTACGAATTAATTGTGATATTGGCCTACGTGTTTTGAGTTCTTTGATATAATGATATGTAAATTCATTTTTTTTAATTATATTTTTTGTATTACATATTACATGTATTTGATGACCTCTTTTATAAAAATAATCTGCCATTCTATTGAAAAATTCATTATAATTTCCTGGAAAGAAACATATTTTCATAAAATAGTCATCCCTGAAAAATTCATTTCATAACGTTATAGAATTACCCTCACCTATTTATCCGTGTGAAAAGTCGTTTTTCATTAAAATGAGGTATATATTCCGGTATTAAAGCACTTAAATATTTTTCTATATTTCCTTTATCATGTCTATTAGCACTATCAATCAGATTTTTTATATTAACATCCAAAATTGTATATTTACTATTATTATTTAGCACCAATATTTTTTCATGTTTTGTTGATATAAAATTTTCATAATCTAAATATAAATCTTCATGCAATTTTTCTCCTGGTCTTACTCCTGTGTATTGAATCTTTATATCAATATCAGGTTCATATCCATAGAGTTTAATTAACTCTCTAGCAAGATAGTCTATATTTATAGGAGAACCCATTTTTAAGATGAATATTTCTCCACCTTTTCCCAAAGAAGCAGCCTGTAAAATAAGCTGTGATGCTTCGGGAATAGACATGAAATAACGAGTCATCTCCGGATGGGTCACATTAACTGGTCCGCCATTTTTTATTTGTTCCTGGAATATTGGGATAACACTTCCAGAGCTACAAAGAACGTTTCCAAATCTAACTGCGATAAAGTGTGTTTTGCTTATACGCTGAATATCCTGGATAAGCATCTCTGCTATCCTTTTAGTTGCTCCCATTATATTCGCAGGTTTTACAGCTTTATCAGATGAAACTAGTACAAAACTTTCGACATTATATTTATGAGATAAATCAATAATATTTTTTGAACCTATTACATTTGTAAATATTGCTTCCCATGGGAATTCTTCTTGCATTGGCACATGTTTATATGCAGCCGCATGTATTACAATATTTGGTTTATATTTAATAAAATATTTTTCAACACAATTTTTATCTTTTATATCTGCTAATATTGGTATTATTTCTACTATTCTATTTTTATTCAATAATTTGCATTCATTATCTATTTTAAATAAATTATATTCACTATTATCTAATAATAACAATTCACCGGGTTTATATCCTAGACATTGTCTTACAAGTTCTGACCCAATAGAACCACCAGCTCCAGTAATCAGAATTTTTTTATTTAATAAAAACTGGCTAATACTTTTTTTGTCAAGTTTAATTTCTTCTCGACCTAATATATCCGTCATGGATACATCACGGATACCGCTTATTTTTATGGTATCGTCTATTATTTCTGCAAGGCTTGGTAATGTCCTATATTTCTTGCCTGTACTCTTACATATTTCTATAATTCTTCTCATTTGATTATTATTAGCTGAGGGTACACATATAAAAATTTCATCTATAATATCAGAATGGTATTTAATTTCTTCTATTGTTCCATGTACTTTAATTCCGTGGACATATTTGCCTACTTTAGATAAATCATCATCAAACAATCCTATTACATTAAATTTTTTCTTTTTAGAGTTATGAATCTCTTTTAGAATCCTTTCTCCAGCATCTCCAGCGCCAATAATTGCTAATCCTTCTAAATTAATATTATTATTTAAAAAATTACGTATAATATTTTTTAAGTAACTGCGTTGAGATACTGTACGAGTAGTAATTCTTAATATACAGAAAAGAATAGTAGCAATAACAAAATCTAATATTAAAAACGATATGTTAAAATTAGTTTTCACAGATGGAGTTAGTAATTTCCAAGATATTAAAATACATGTACTAATAAAAGATGCGATTATAATTTTAGTCAAATCAAACAGATTGGTATATCTCCAGAGAGAACTATAGTTTCCAAAAATATATATCATAAATATTTTAATCATAATAAAAATTAGAATATAGTATATATTTATATATTTGAAATATTCATATTTAATTAATAATGCAAACACTATACTTATATAAGCAACAAAAACATCACTTAAGATTTTTACTAAATATCGAATACTTCCAGTTTTTAAGGTCATTTTATTTTCTAATTTTTTTATAAATTATATCAATTATTTGATCTTGTTGGTCAATTGTCAAACTAGATCCTGAGGGAAGACAAATACCATTTTCATACAATTTATCTGATATGCTTCTATTTTTTTCTTTTGAAAAATATAACGAATTATTGAACACAGGTTGTAAATGCATTGGTTTCCAAACTGGTCTGGATTCAATATTCCATTTACTTAATTCATTGATAATATCTGTTCTAGTAATTTTAAGTTCTTGCGAATCTATTGTAAGAGCAGTAAGCCATCGATTAGATTTACCATAATCAGCCTCCGGCATAAAACTAATTCCATAAATTCCAGATAGAGCATCATAATAACGACTGAAAACTGTTCGTCTCGCTTTAACTCTCTCTTCAAGAACACGCAGCTGTCCTCTTCCTATAGCCGCAGATATATTACTCATTCGATAATTATAACCGATCTGAGTATGTTGGTAATAAAGAGATTTTTCTTTTGCTTGAGTCGCAAGAAATTTTGCCTTTTTTACTAGTTCTTCATTATTAGAGACTAGCGCTCCACCTCCCCCTGTAGTAATTATTTTATTCCCATTAAAAGAATAAATTCCTATAAGTCCAATAGTACCTGAATATTTTCCTTTATAGGTCGCTCCAATACTTTCTGCCGCATCTTCAATAACGGGAATTTTATAATCATTACAAATTTCAAGTATTGGATCATAATCATCACTTTGGCCATAGAGATTAGTAACTATTACAGCTTTGGGTAACTTGTGCCTTTTTTTTGTTTCTAAAATTGCTATTTCTAATGCATCAGGATTCATATTCCATGTCTCTAAATCAGAATCTACAAAAACAGGGTTTGCTCTTTCGTACAGAATAGGAAATGCACCTCCTGCAAATGTAAGAGAAGAGCAAATAACATAATCTCCATCCTTTACTCCAACCAATTTCAACGCGAGATGTAATCCAGCCGTTCCGGAAGATAACATGGTAGCGCTTTTAATATTAAATTTACTACATATCTCTTGTTCTAAAGCATCTACTTCAGGTCCTAGTGGAGCAATCCAATTTGACTCAAATGCTCTATGGACAAATTTCTCTTCCAAACCACTCATATGAGGTGGAGATAAATAAATTTTATTCCTCATACTCTTAATTAACCTCCACTAATTTACAATTACCGTATTATAAGTCCCTTCAATATTAGTTTTTATATAGGCGAGTGGAGAAACATACGAATATGGAATCCCAATTAATGCTGCGAGATGAAATACTGTATAGCAATTTTTCATTGCATTGTAAACTGAATCATAATCCCGAATATCACCTGAAATAATTTCTATTTCATTCTTATATTTAGACTCTTCTAACCAACCCCAGTTATTTTTTGAATTGTAGTGTACAAATGCTTTGACGTTATAACCTTGTTCTGGCGGTATGTGTCAAGTAAAATTGGACAATTTTGTAGTTTAATTTGCGAGTAAATTTTCATCTAATTTTTTTCCCCCGGTTTATTAATCCAAGCAGCCACGGGCTGTTCTTTTGGTTCTGGTCTCTTAGTTCTAAATCTCTCAGGATTTCTATCATAGGCATCAAGAAGAACACTCTTTCTTCTTTCAATTATTTCAGTTACATAACCATAATGGACTGATTCAGGAGTAAAATATCCAAGTCCTGAGTGATAGTGCTCTTTATTGTACCAGTTGAAAAATCTGCGACAAAAGGCCCTGGCTTCTTCTATACTTTGGAATCTTTCAGGAAAATCAGGACGATATTTCAGTGTTTTAAATTGTGATTCTGAATAAGGGTTATCATTACTCTGATAGGGGCGGGAATGACTCTTAACAACTCCAAGATCGCTTAATAACAGCGCTACTGCTTTGGAAGTCATACTTGAGCCCCTATCAGCATGAATTGTTAACTGCTCTTTAGAAATATTCTGTTTTGCACAACTCTCTGCTATCAATTGCTCTGCAAGACGTGAATTTTCTCTGTAGGCGGTCATCCACCCGACTACATATCTACTGAAAATATCTAAGATTACATAAAGATAGAAATATGTCCATTTTGCAGGACCTTTCAATTTGGTAATATCCCATGACCAAACTTCATTGGGCTTTTGGGCTAATAACTCAGGCTTGGAGCAGTTCGTATGAGAGCGTATCCCGCGTCGTTCTTTGATCAAACTTTCAGATTCTAATATTCTGTACATAGTCCTTACTGAACATAAATATATTCCCTGATCTAATAGTGATGGATATATTTGGTTAGGCGGCTTGTCAAAATATTGCTCTGAATTCATAACAGTTAATATCTCTTTTCTCTCCAGCTCCGATAGTGACCAGGGAACTGATTTTCTATTGATTCTACCTCCCTTTTCTTCTTTATTTTTGTCTGTACTTATCCAGTAATAGTAGGTCGATCGAGATAATCCTAAATTGCTACAGACTTTATAGATGGGCATTGCTTGAGAAAGCTCTTCTACAATTTTTTCACAATCACTGTTGCTTACCATTTCTCTTCCAGTCCTATAAGCTCTGAAATTTTTTTTTGAACCTCTATTATCATTTCTGCATGTTTTAACTTCTTTTTTAACTCACGATTTTCTTTCTCAAGCTTATAAATGCGATTAGCGCTATTAACACTAATGCTTTTCCTTTCCAATTTTCCTTCCGCTTTTTGATGCCTCCAGCTGGTTATTGTTGATGAATACAAACCCTCTCTTCTAAGAACAGCACCTTTCTCTCCCGGTTTTATGCAATTATTTAATTCTTCCAGTATCTTCAACTTGTAACTACGACTGTGATATCTTCTTTTTCGCGGGTTTACTTCTGTGTTCGGTATTTGAACAATCTTGTCCGTTCTCCGTAGTTCTACGAAGGATGAATTTGATTGATCTTTTTGTTTTGTCTTTTCCAATTTGAACCTCTCTGTTTTCCGCCTGCTATAATTTAATGTCTAAAACTGTCCAACATAATTTAGGCACAGAGGGTACTAATAATTCAGTTAGCTGTGAGCCGATAAATCCTGCCGTACCAGTAATAAGTACTTTTTTAATTCTTAAACTCATTTTGACTACCTTTCAATAACTCCATTTATACTATCTTACTACTGAATCTCTTTTCAATCTCACTGAAATATAATTCCAATGTCAATAAGATATGTAAATTATTCTTTTTATGCTCACTTTCAACAAAATCTTGAATGCTTTTTTTATCTAAATATGATAATAGTGTGCTTGATGAATTGTATATTTTAATTATTTCATCTTTTATTTTTTCCTTATTAGCACTTGTTTTAATATTATCCTTGTTGATTTTCTTAATATATCGCATTGGCTTTCGTAAATATCTATTATATCGAAAAATATCTTTGACTCTTTCTTTTATAATAAACAAGAATACACTTAGTTTTGAGTTTAATATTATACGGCTTCCATAAATAGGTGCATTCAATGATTTTGGATCAAGTTCTGTCATAAATTTAATAAAAAATCCATAATCGATATATTTTCGAGGAATATTTCGCAAATAAAAAGAGAGCATGTCCTTCGACCATAGAGGCTGTACATTCCAAAAATGGAGTCTTTCTCGATTTTCACCTAAATTCACTAAATTGTTGTAATAATCAAAGTATAGGTGTTTGATCTTGTCAGTAATATTAGATTCAGGATATTTATCAAAATATCCTGATAGACGATTTAAAAAAGATTTCACATCCATTTTTAATAATGAACAGGCATTATTAATGTTAAAACCTCTGATATAAATATCATCTTTCAGCATATCAATTATTGAATTATAACCTCTTCCTTTTTTATACGGATGACGGATAAACTCTCCACCAAACCCACCAAACTTAATGGATATATTATTGATCTTTTTCTTTCTCTCTATAGAATCTTGATAGCAGGATAATGCAGTCATAGCATTTACGGTACAACCAGTTACATAGGTTATTTTACACATATCTTGGGTGCTAATTTTATGAGATGCATTAATGATTTCCACGTCTTTACTGCATAAATCTGCGACTTTTTTTGCGTATTCACTTTCATCACCTGTGATCAAATAATCCGTATAATAATCCACATTTGCATTTAATTTACACAACCCGAAAAAAACGGCTCTTGTATCATAGCCACCGCTTAAATCAGCGATGATATTATATTGCTTTTCCTTTATTTTTTTTACTCTACAGTTGAGCGAATCAAAAAATAAACTTGCACACTGCTTGATCGTATAATTTTTTGAAATATTATTAAATATTGTATCATAATTGAGGGTATACAACTGTTCTGTTTTCACACTTATACTATCCGGTGATTGCTTAATACAAAATAGCGAAGACGGATAAGCACGATATATATCCGATACTAAAGTTTTTTGACCTAAAGTATATTCAAAAACTAAGAACTCAGCAATTGCATTTTTATCAAAATGAATCGATGGAATATTTTCCAATATAAAACTGTTTTCACGAGAAAATAGGATTAATTTATCATCTTTATAATAATATAATGGTAAGCGTCCCCACATATCATTAAATATAATCAATTCATCTAATTTTTTTATATATATGAATATAAGATAATCGCCGTCTGAATCATTGACAAAGTTTTTAATTTGTTGATTGCAATTATTTTTATCTATATATGTGCTTGAAATATTTGTAAGATCCTTTTCAATATTTTCATCTGTTTTGTTATAAATTAATCCCTCAATACAATAGAACACACCATCTTTTTCAAAATATTTTATCGGATATCCCTCATACCCAGAATATGCAATAAAGAGGTGATCTGTTTTTATTAAAATATTAACTTTATAGTCATTTTCATGCTTAAGATAATCGAGATTTATATCGATATCATTTATCATTGAATTTTTATTATAAAGAATGTGAATACCCGGCATGACTAAACCATAGTGTATATTATTTAATTTATCATAAGAATATTTTGATTATGCTATTATTTACTCGTCGTTAATATTTCGATTTAACATTCGAAATATTGAAATAATAGACCAACTAAATATATTCTGATGCACACGGGCTAACGAAAACGTTCCCCCTTCCAGCAGATCCGTTTTATACCAATATTCGTGCATTATTGAATTGCACATATCATTAATTAAACTGGATTTTTTATTCTTTGCGATATTCTTATCGTTATATATATATCCTAATAGTCCGGGCATTATTTTTTATTCCTTTTTAGATTTCTTAAATAGTTATTAATATTTTGCGGAAACAAAGATAATCCTAAATTAATTAAGGCTCTTTTGTTTAATATGTTATAGTGTAATGCTTTAAGTAAATTTTTTTGTGCTAATTTTCTGTTGAAATTTTGCGTAAGATAAATTGAACCGATGTTTGCATAATAATTACTTTGCTTAACTTTCCCTGAATTTGTTCCCCATTCTGGTTTAATTAAATGAATCTTTTCAAAATTCAACTTGCCTGTTTCATAATATTCTTCAACAATTTTCATTTGGTAGGGAAAATAATTGCGTGAATGCTGTTGGCATGATGATGGAGTTATGCGGAAATTTAAAAGCGGTTCAAGAATATTATAAAATTTACCAATCCTTGATAAATCAATCCATAGAAGTATATCTTCCTGATAAAAATAACGACCAACATCTTTATATCCACCGACGGCTCTTACTATTTCCGTGCGCATAGAAACAGAACTATGAATAAATGGACACTCATAAGGCAAACTCGATTTTAATGATAAAGATTCTATTGGCATCTTACACATGTAAAGATATTCTCCATCATCAGTTATATAATTTGCCCAAGAACCAATGGCTACATATTCAGGATGATTTTCCATGAATTCAATTTGCTTTTTTAGCCTTTCCGAATACGAAATATCATCAGCATCCATTCTCGCAATATATTTTCCTTTTGCAGCTTTTATTCCCACATTAAGCGCCGCAGCTAACCCTTTATTTTCTTGATCAATGAAAACAATTCGAGGATCATTGTAAGATTTTATAATTTCTAAACTTTTATCTGTAGAACCGTCATTAACAATAATAAACTCAAAATCTTTAAAAGTCTGATTTAAAATACTTTTAATTGCCTCACGGAGATATTTCTCTCCATTATAGACAGACATTACTACACTAATATCTGGGTTTTTCATCTACACGATTAAACCTTAATTTATAATAGTAAACATTCAAAAATATGAAACCATAAATCAATATACTTGATATATATCTGATCGCACTTATTTTTAACTGTTGAACAAATAAAGAAATAAGAAGCGCTAATAAAATTATAGATTCTTGAGCGAATTGTTTATTTTTAGTTTTTCTAATAATATTATATAATAAAGAGTTAGATGAAAATATTAAATAAAACAGTACAGATAGACCTATAATTCCGAAGTTTGCATAAACTGCATAATATAAATTATGATATACCGTTGCGTCGCCTTCAATTTGGAATATTCTCATCGAACCATTGCCTAAAAAACCAGAGTTCCTAATGACTATTGGGAAAGCTTCAATTAAATTTCTGTTAGTAGCTCTGCCAATATCTCCTTCTCTTAAATACTCAATTGTTTCAGAAGAACGAAGAAAAATTGTCTCGGCGGGTATTAAGTTTTTTACAACATAATAAGTTACAAAAAACACAAGTATTATTTGAATGCTGAATCTAAAAGTCCTTCTGTATGATTTAAGTTTAATTGTAAAAAACACGAAAACGAAAAATATAAATATAAATAAAATTACAAGAAATGACCGAGTTCCAGACAAGATGCCTATTAACATTCCAAGGATTCCGGAAACTATTGATAAATAAAAATATTTCCCCTTGATAATTAATAGTATTGAAAAACAAATCACTGCTAACGAATAATCTGTAATAAGCTCATAATCGCCCAAAAGACCAGAAAAACGGTAATATATTTCACTAACCTTTTGTTGACTAACTAAGAATTTCGGTAACAAATGTCCATATCTGGTATAATTAAAAACAAACGATCCGAATTGTAGAAAAGATGTAGAAATAAAAATTGCCATCAATTTATCTTGAAATGCAAAATCATATCTATAATTAACCATTATTTTTATGAATAAGATTAAAGTAAGGACATATAAAGAAAAGTTAATAGTTGATTCAAAGGGTGTATATCTACCTAAATTAAAGTTTGAATAATCACTTTTTAGAATGGGTAGTAGCAAACCAACTATCAAAAAATAATAGAGATATCTAACTTTTTTTGAGATAACGATCCAGTTTGTAGATTGAATAGAAAATAAATTCTTCTTTATTGTTTGTGCTAAACATACACTAACTATAATAAAGGCATTAAGACCTAATAAGACTGGAAACTTTGCGTTTCCAAAAGGATGTGCTGCAAATGGAATAGTAAATACTAAAATCCCAATAGCAATCTTGTCTTTGTTTAATAAAACAAGAGTAAAATCTAATACAACAAAAAATATTAAGATAAGATATTTAAGAGGGATCATATTACATTAAAAATTGTTATTTTCTTAAAAAGAAATTTCTTCTTCTAATTGCATCTAATACTTTTACCCGCTCTGCTCTATTTAAAAAAGAAATTGTAGCTCCAATAACACCTAACATAAAAATTATCTGCCAAATTATATAAATATTTCGACACAAAATAGACAATAACAGAACAATTGCTCCGAAGACTAATAGCGTATTTATTCTTTTGCTAAAACGGAAATCAATATTCTTCCAAAGATACACCAAATAGATAATACCACCAAAAACTTGTCCTACCATTATTCCAATAGGAAGGGAAGCAATTCCATACTTATTAATCAAAAAGAATGGAATAACTACCCAAAGGCTATGAGTTACAAATATTGCAAAAGTATGAATTTTTAGCTTAGCCATTCCAACTACTGTTGTTTGAAATGATGTCATAATAATTATTACAAATTGTGCTAAGATGAACCAAAAAAAATATGAAGACAAAGGTAAAAACTCACTACTATATAAGATGTGTATAGCTATCCTGCCAAATAGTATTGCCGCAACACTTATGGGAATAGTTAACAATAGAATAAAAGTTAAATACTCGTTGAGTTGCTTAACACGGTATACATTTCCCATTTTCTTTGACATTGTCGGAAATAGATGGAAACTAGTTCCTCTATTTACTAACCCTACATATCTCATTATCGCAAAACCTGCTTGGAAAATTCCGACAGAGTTAATACCCATTCTTTGAACTAAAATAAACCTTTGAAGATACACAGAGCCAAGATTCATTATACCCGTAATTAGAGTAACTCCTCCAAAAGACATCATTTTTCTCGCAACATTCCCTTTCAAAGAAAATTTCGTAAATCTAAATCCAAATCGTTTATAAACATAAAAGTATAATATCCCTGCGGCAAATAATGATGAGATAAGAATAGCAATAAAAAATCCAAGAAGGTGAAATAAATAAACTAAACCAATTATTAGTAATACATCAACGATAGAAATGAGTATTCGTGACTTAACTACCATTTTAACCTGAAGAACACCCTGTAACATACACAGAAGCACAGGTCGTAAATTCATTCCAATAAATCCAGCAGCAAACAGCAAATAATAAGCCTCTATCACATCTTTTGAAAGAAAGTGAGATATAAAAAACTTCCGACAAACAATCAAAATAATTGTAAGAAAAAATCCTATTAAAGAAACCAATATGACTGCGAAAGTAAAAACTTGATTTCTTCTCTCGCTATTGCCTTTATCACTATATTCTGCAATATATTTAGTAGTACCTGCCCCAATCCAGGTACCAGCAAAAACGGAAACCATGCCGAAAAAGGAAGTAAGCAAACTATAAATACCAAACCCTTCTGTACCTATTGTAACTGCTAAATATTTATTTCTTATTATTGCAACAAAAACAAGTAGAAATTCTGTGGTACTTATAGCAGCCGTATTCTTAACTAATGCTTTCATTTATCTTGAATCAGTTTTCTATTTGAATCCATTCAAGCGGAATTTTTACTTGCAAATTGTTTTTATCTATTTTCCAATTTTTAGGAGCTATCACAATTTTATTTTTATTACTATTTAACCAAGCCCCCCACCAGCTAAAAGTGCTATCAGCAATAATATTATTTTTACATTTACTCATTAAAATTAGATGTTCATAATCAGGCCCCTCAGTATTAACTACAATTCCATCGTAAGGTATACAGAAATTTTCTTTTACCCAATCTATGTCATTACTAAATATGATAAATTTAGGATTATTAATTTTTTCAATAATTTTTTCTATTGCAGATTTATAGTAATTCAAAGAGCAATGAAAATACTCGTTTTTTACATTGGGATCTGTATAGTAAATACCCCTCCTTATGTGTACCCCAACAGAATTTGAGCTTTTGATTACTTTTAATATTTTAACATTTTCATTTGAAATTTCCTTTGATAAAGTGAATTCACTTCTTATTGTTTTTTCATACTCATTGAAATATCGGTAATTTTGCCAATAACCGTCAAAATAAACTATTTTATTCGGTTTAATATTTGAAATGAATTCTGTTTCTTTTATATAAGCTGGGAAATAATTAATAAAATTTGATAATTTATTTCTTGTATTTTTCAACAATCTTTTATGCTTAATTATATATTTATTGATACTACTATAGCGCTCTTTTTCTTCACGCTTAATGTTAAATTTACAAATATTCATGGGATAAAAATATTTTTGAGATTTATTATTATACCAGGAGTCATCAATTATTAATGTAGCACCATGTTTTAAAGATAACCCTTTTATTGATGCATATTGAAAAAGTTGATTCCCTAGACCACCCATTAATCTAACTATAAAAACAGACAATATTATAATCCTTTATTAAATTAATTATACGTTGATATATCTCCTATCCAAGCATCTAATGCTAAAAGTTCATATTCTTTAACAATACTATTTTTATATAACTCATTATAAATAATCTTGATATCTATTTTCGGATCACCCTCCAATTTTAAATTGTCTAAAATATTAACAACTTTCTCAACATTTAAATAACATTCAATTTCATCATAAAAGTCTTTCATTAAATCATGAACATTTCTGTTTTGATATACTGATGGGCTAATAAAAGCTACATTTTTATTAATTTCCCAAATTCCTCTTTGAGCTACATATCCCCTTAGAATGTCTGTAAAACGAAAAGATACCGACAATGGAAGATATAAATAAACAAATGCTTCTTTGCTCCATAATGTATTTTGGGAGTTAACTGGGCAATAACTATTTTTACCTAAAATTATGGAAGACCTTTTATGAAATTTTATCGATTTCCCTATCGTCATTCGGTAAATGGCATCTACATCAGGATCTTTATCTGCTAAACCTTGAATTAATGCAACTTGTTCATTTGTATATTTTTTAATTTTTATTTTTTCATCTACGTTTATTTTATTTAATGGATAACCTCTGGGCCACGCTTTCTTTTCCGTAAATAACTTATATATATTTATATATTTAGAACCATAAGCAATATCACATTCATTATATGCAATATTAAAATATTTTTCCCACTCCATATATGGGATATTGTCATCGTCTGTATCATATATGTACTCTGCTCTATTGTTTATCGCATAGATATACCCTATGTTTTTACGAGAATAATGATTAAATGGGCATAATTTTATATACTTATATTTATTTTCATCTTGCCATTTAATACTTAATACTTCAATATTGTTTCTTTTCTTTAATACAGGAGTATTTTTATCAGCTACAATTATCAAGTTCCAATCCTTGCTTTCTGAAAATTTAATAATTGATTCAGTAAAATCATTAATGGTTGTTATTACAATAAATTTATTCATTCTGTATTATTCTCCTGATCTATTCTATTTCATTACAATAGTGTTTGTAATTCTTTTCTATTCCATCGATTAGCGATATTTTTTCCCATCCTAGTTCATTAATTCGGCTAACATTCAGCAATTTTTGCGGAGTTCCCCGTAGAAATAAGATTAAACCATTTCACGGGGTAAACCGTCAGGTTTAGTTTTATCCCAATCTATTTTCCCTTTAAATCCCACAATATTTTTTATCATTTCAGCAAGATCTTTTATGGTTAAGTCTTTTCCTGTACCAATATTGATAAACTCGCCAATATCCTCTGCACTATATTTGTTCATAAGAAAGACAACAGCATCAGCTAGGTTGTCAACGTAGAGGAATTCGCGGCGAGGCTTTCCACTACCCCAAAGGGTCAAACTTACGTTTGAATAATTTTGAATTTTGAATTTTGAATTTTGAATTAAAGAAATGCCGTATTTACCCAGGATTTTTAGTATTGCTTCGTCTGAGGATTTGCCGTTGATGTTTTCGATGGGGCGTTTATCAAGGTCTTTGCGGATAGATTCTATATCGTTGTTTTCGAGGCATTTGGCAAGGTGCATTTTTCTGATTAGCGCCGGCAGGACATGGGATGTTTCGAGATTGAAGTTGTCGCCGGAACCGTACATGTTTGTAGGCATTGCTGATATGAAATTCGTGCCGTATTGTTTGTTGTAATAATGGCAGAGTTTTATTTCGGCTATCTTGGCTATGGCGTAGGGTTCGTTGGTAGGCTCAAGCGGTCCGGTTAGAAGATATTCTTCTTTCAACGGCTGAGGAGCGTGTTTTGGATAAATGCAGGATGAGCCGAGATTAAGTAGTTTCTTCACACCGTGTTTATAACTTGCATGGATGACATTTGTTGCTATCATCAAATTATCGTAAATGAATTCCGCCGGATAGGTACTGTTTGCTAATATCCCGCCGACTTTTGCCGCTGCAAGGAAGACGTATTCGGGCTTTTCTTTTTTAAAGAAATCTTCTACCTGCTGTTGATTTCTAAGATCATACTCAGGATATGGCGTAAAGATGAGGTTGGTGTAGCCTTCCGCTTTCAATTTGCGAACTATTGCTGAGCCGACGAGGCCGGTGTTACCGGGGATGTATATTTTAGATGTTTTTTTCATTATTATTTACCACCGAAGGCACCGAAATACACCGAATATATACAATTTTAATTTACCAGTCTTTTAAATTGGATTCTTTCTGCTTGACCAAAATTTATTATATATCCAACTTTAAGTCCGGTGGCTTTCAAATAGTGTAATAACTGTGCTTCATGTATAGGTTCAATTGTTTTTGCAACTTTTAATTCCAGAATTATCTCACCTTCTACTAAAATATCACAAAAATATTCACCTATAATTTGATTTTTATAATATACCGGTATAGGAAATTGGTTTTCTGCCTTAATATTATTCATTTTTAATTCAAGCATCATGGCATTTTCATATACCTTTTCAAGAAAACCATTACCAAGATTTTTGTGTACTTCTATCGTTAGTCCAATAATTTTATCTGATATTTCTTTTTTATAAATCATATATTTTACCACCGAGTTCACCGAATATCACTTAATCATTTAAGTTATTTTCGTATTTTTCGGTGTATTCGGTGGTTAATTCAAAATCCTCTTTCCTTAACTTTTTCCCAATCGGCTTTTGCCATAATCTTTACCAGCTTCTCAAACCTTACCTTAGGTTCCCAGCCAAGTTTTGCTTTTGCTTTTGATGCATCACCAATTAATATTTCTACTTCCGTTGGGCGATAGTAGCGTGGATCAACTTCGATTAATAATTTGCCTGTTTTTTTATCAATCCCTTTTTCATTTTCGTTTTTGCCTCTCCATTCCAATTCTATGTCCAACTCTTTAAAAGCTAATTCGCAAAATTCTCTAACAGTATGTGTTTCTCCGGTAGCCATGACATAATCATCCGGTTTATCTTTCTGTAACATCATCCACATTCCCTCGCAATATTCTGGCGCATAGCCCCAGTCGCGTTTGGCATTCATGTTACCGAGGTAGAGTTTGTCCTGTAAACCCTCTTTTACGCGGGCGGCGGCTATTGTGATTTTCCTCGTTACAAAAGTTTCACCACGTCTAGGAGATTCATGGTTAAACAGTATGCCATTGCAGGCAAAGAGATTATAGGCTTCTCTGTAATTTTTCACAATCCAGAAAGCGTATTGTTTCGCCACTCCATATGGAGAGCGTGGATAGAATGGAGTGTTTTCCGTTTGAGGAATTTCCTGGACTTTCCCGTACATTTCGCTTGATGATGCCTGGTAGAATTTTGTCTTTATCCCAGTTTCCTTAATAGCATCAAGAAATCTTAGAACTCCAATGCCATCCACTTCAGCAGTGTATTCTGGAACTTCAAAAGATACTTTTACATGGCTCTGTGCGGCGAGATTGTAAATTTCATCGGGTTTCACTTTTTCCAATATCCTATTCAGATTGCTTGAGTCTGTCATATCTCCGTAATGAAGAAACATTTTGATATTTTTATTGTGAGGATCTTTATATAAATGGTCTATTCTCTTCGTATTGAAAGTTGATGCTCTTCGTATTATACCGTGGACTTCGTAGCCTTTTTCAAGTAATAGCTCTGTGAGGTAGGAACCGTCTTGACCGGTGATACCGGTGATGAGTGTTTTTTTCATATTATTACCTCTCGCAAAGTACGCTTTTATTAATGAATAATGTACCCAAGTGGAATAAAAAACAGATTCCACCCCTGCTAAATAAATAATAAAGATTTAACGGGGTAAACTGGGCAGGTAATGGAGAATGTAAAATGAAATGATTAGGAATGCAGAAGGGAAATGAATTTATCTATTCTCATTTTCTCTGGCTGTGATGATAATTTTTGTCAGGATTTTTATTATTTCTTCACATTCTTCAAGTATATCTGTATTTTCAAGATATTTTGAGCCCAATAACAATCTTATCCAGTCCCGAAGGGATCCCTTTGGGATATCTGGTCTCTTTTGCCTCTTTTACCCTGTTAAATCCCAGTTAAATAAAAAGAAGATTTAACCCCTGCTAAATAAATAATAAAGATTTAACGGGGTAAACGGGACAGGTAAGATTTGAGTCTATTTCGTATATACATTTTGCCATGATAAGATTTTAGATATTTCTCTCGATGTGTAGAATCCTTTTGAGAAAGACATGCTTCAAAATAAATAAGTTTTAAAGGTCTTCTATGTTTTGTTGAATCTACTTTCCCATTTGAATGATCCTTTTACCCTGTTAAATTGCATTTTCTTTTTGAATATATATTTAATTTATCCATAAAATAAATAAACACTTAACTTTTCTATTAATATGTTTATTTAACAGGGCAGGTCTTCGTTTTAAATCTTTAGTATATCCAGTATAAAATTTATCATCCTTTATACTCTGTAAAACATATACATAATAAAAATCACTCATAATTGAAACGATTTAACAGGGTGAAATACCAATAGACATTTTAGCGATAAAATCTTTATGGCTTTGAGCAGAATCCGCTTCTTTATCCTGTTAAATAATCATCTTCGATGATTTCTGTTCCACAGAATTTAACAGGATGAACAGTTGGCTCCCTACCCTGTGAAATAAGACTGGTCTAAATTTTATATCTTTTTCCATTTAGTAAAACGTAGTTATGATACCTAATCTTTGATGTAGAATTATTTCACGGGGCAAGTACTTGTGGCTGATCGTAGAAGTTGTTTTGACATTATAAATTCTCTCTTTTTTTCAGTAAGAAATTTATATATTTTTATTACTTTAAGAGAAAAATCAAATGTTTTTTCTAAAATTATATTTTTTCTTTCATTAACCATTATTCATTATACATTTTTAATTTTTCATTTGTACCTGGCGGGCGTGGCCCCGATCAGTCTCCATTTCATTACGCCGGACATGTAAATCGGGGTAAACCCTGTTAAATATTCTGTATGTTTTTCACTTTGCATAGAATATATCATAATTATTTAACGGGGTAAACCCTGTTAAATATTCTGTATGTTTTTCACTTTGCATAGAATATATCATAATTATTTAACGGGGTAAACCCTGTTAAATATTCTGTATGTTTTTCACTTTGCATAGAATATATCATAATTATTTAACGGGGTAAACTCTATTCTGCTAGAAATCATCTCAAAACCTGGCTATTAGAAAATAGGCAAAAAGAGGGTCCTGGAGATAGTAACCGGCCGGATTCAGATCAATAACATCTTTCGTAATCAAACCCTCCATCGCTTTTTTCATCGTAGAGTTGCTGAGACTAAATTGCTCCATCGTTTCTTTCCGATAGATGTTTTTTCCGCCCGCGTTTATTAACAATTTCAGCGCTTTTTTTTGGTTGGTGCTAAGATTTTCCCATTCAAACAGGAAGAGGTCCGCTTCTCTGTCCAGAATCGACGACACGGCTTGTTGGACATGATCGTCATTGCAGGTTTCGGCAGTTATCTGAAATATTTCATAGGCAATCTGCTGGGTGTAATACGGAAAGCCCTTGGAAATTTTCAAAATAGCGTGAATATGGTTAGGATCGATTTGTTTATTGAAATTTCGAAATCCAGTCCGGATGTAATCAATCCATGATTCAGCATCAATCGGCAAAACCGGAACGTGTTTTACCGATCGGTAAAAGGCATTGGTCTTATCGAAGAAGATTTGGGTCATAATACTTTTTTTGCTGCCGGAAAACAGATAGGCGACATGATCGCTATGGGCTTGGATTGCTGCTCGCAGTTTATCTTCAAAACCCAGCCGTCTGATTTCCTGAAATTCATCGAAGATAACAATCACCCGTTTCTTTTGATGGATTGCATATCGGTTGGGAATATCAACAATCTCTTTAAACACATCGGGCTGCTCTGAAATGCCGAACTGAAGTGAATATTTCGCCTGCCCGGTTTGATCGAAATCGACAGAGATGTTTGGTCTGATATTCAATATTTTTTTGAAGAAATTAATAACTTTATCGGTTGTTGTATACAACGACTTTGAGATGGCATTAAAATAGTCATTGATAAATTCTTTTTCATCGGTAATACTCATCATATCCAAAAAGATATGGTGCTTATTGATTTGTTGAAGCGTATTTTCGATTAAAGATGTCTTACCAAAACGCCTGGGGGCGTAAATCAACAGGTTTATTCCATTATTCAGATCTGCCTGAATCGTCGCCATTTCGGATTTCCGGTTGCAGAAGTGTTTTCCTCTGGCGACGCCGCCAAAGTAGAAGGGATTATTTGAGAGAATTTTATTCATGGTTATAATATATACTATTTAGTATAATACCTCAAGGTATAATTATTGTTTTTTATCTCGCTAAGTTCGCGAAGTACGCAACGTATATTATTGTGAGGATCTTTAAACAGGTGGTCAATTCTACCGGTATTAAAGGAACTACTGCGGCGCCCGCCTGCCTGACGAAGTCGGGCAGGGATGATGCCGTGGACGATGTAGGCTTTTTCGAGGAGAAGTTCTGATTTAACTACGAATTACGCGAATTACTCTAATTTTTGTTTTAATTATTTTCGTGAAATTAGTGTGCCAAAGGCATCTCTTTGAGATAATTAGTAGTTTTATTATTTTTCATTAACAAAACGTTCATATTTCAAAGAGGTTTCGCCAAAGTTCACCAATAAACCAAGTTTAATTTTGGTCGCTTTTACCCCATGTAATAAATTAGTCATTATCATCTTCAAAACATAAACAAAATACATTACTATTACACGGGGTGAAGATAATTTATGATTTGCGCACGATGATTATCGCATAGTTCTTTTACAGCCTTCGTTTCCAGGATTATTTTGCCAAAACAGACGAAATCGGCTACATATTTCTTTTCGAGTTCAACATCTTTGTAAACAATGGAAAAAACTTTTTCTTTTTCGTAAGGTATATGTTGTTTTCCTAATTCGATGGACAATGCTTCTTGATAGACGGGTTCTAAAAAGCCACAGCCTAGTGTTTTGTGGACTTCCATACAAGCGCCAATTATTTTATAGGATTCTTCTTTATATACTATTTTATCCACTAATTCCCTTTAAGTTTTTTTGTCCACTAATTTCACTAAAATACACTAATTATTTTTATGGTTTTTAAATCTGTACACTTCTGAATGTTTATCGATTTTATGCAATGAATTTTCTCTGTATCAAATGAATCCCATAAATATTTATATATTCTCTTCATTCGTGGTAACCCGCCTGCGTCGGGCAGGTTAGTGGCATTAGTGGATGATTTCTCTTTTGTCCACGAATTACACCCCGCCTGCCAGAGAGAAACGGCGGGCAGGGAATTTTCACGAATTACTTTTTTTATTTTTCTCTTTGCCCCGATAAATCGGGATAAACTGTCTTGGCGGTTATTTAATTTATTCTAGATCAAGCCATATTTTTAAAGCGGATTCGATTCTTTTTATATCACAGGGTTCTAATCTACCGACTTTTTTCCTGATAATATCAGTATCCGCCAGATAGCATCCTCTTTTTACTGCAGTTTTAACATTTAGGGGGTGTAATAGATTAAAGTTATCATTCATGTTAATTTATAATTTTGTCCCGAAACCTAAGGATGAATTTACAATATTATATATGGCAAGGTTATTACACCCCCTAAATCCTGCTTTTTTCCATCTTGAAATAATAAATTCTCCTTCCTCAAGATGTTTCGTTTTGCTAGTTAGCGGTACAATGAATATATCAAGATACCGTTTTCCCATCGCACTTACAACAACTGCCGGTCTAACTTTTTTAGTCTTTAAATCAGAAAAAGGGTAGGGGAAAAGTACTACATCTCCCTTAGAGCAGTTCACTATAAACCTCGTCTTCCTGGTTATCCCAGATATTTTCCAGAGATTTTTCGCCTAGTAATTGCCAATATTTCTTATCGTTATTTTCTACATCATTGATATCGTATGGTAAAATGATAATCTCCACTCTCTTATCATTAAAACTTTTCGGTAATGTTAAAACTATTTTGTTATCTTTTATTGTTTTTATTTCTCTAAATGCTTTCATAATGTCCTCATTATTTATCTGGTATAAGATATGAAGTTTTTTACCTAAAATCTATTTATCTATCGTCTCACTCCGAAGTTCACGTCCCAAAGGGATCCCCATTGGAAAGGACTCCGAGTCCCTACGGGGCAGGCACCCGATGGAATAGACTCACTGCGTTCACATTCCACGGGGCAGGCAAAGGACGCAAAATCATGGAAACGGGAGAATGGAAAATGGAAACGGGAGAAATCATTCAGAATTTTTCCTTCCTGGTCTTTATTAAGTTGTACAACATCGAGGAAATTTT
>Ga0315543_1000677_pt1 | contig 40316 bp, 35 predicted proteins | sample SalMarSW160210MG_2_FD_203098 | JGI IMG/M metagenome (GOLD analysis project Ga0315543, IMG submission 203098) | Salt marsh sediment microbial communities from the Plum Island Ecosystem LTER, Massachusetts, United States - Salt Marsh Sediment SW1601-210 ...
ACTTGCTGAAATACTATATTAGTATATATGCATATACTAATATACTTTCTGCATTAAAAAGCTTATAGTCCTTTCGATTAGTCAAAAAGACTATACCACTGCCAAACCGCACACTACACAAAACCGCAATTCCCGCCTGCCCTCGAATTCCGTAGACGGGGGTCCACTAAATACCAAATACTAAATACCAACGACTAAATACTATATACTATCGCTTGTTGCTCGACCAATTTTACCCGCTTTTATAATTTCCCACAACCTTTTTTCGCTTTTCTTTCCCTGTCCGCTAAACGCTGAACGCTGTACGCTAAATGAAATCCCCTAAATCGCCCAACTTTCAACAAATAATCTCACTCCAAAAGCCCCCGCGGCCTGTGCCATAGGTGCGCTTGAGCGGGGTTCAATCATTTGCGCATATAGCTGCAAAATTTTTGAATATTTTTGAATATTTTTGAATATTTTTGAATGTTTTCGAATATTTTCAGCTCGTTTTCATACGTTTTTCGAACGTTTCTTAAAAAACTTGCGCGTTTTGTTCTATCTCCAATTGCCTATCTTACCCACTTTTAACAATATAGGCAACTTACACAACTTAGGCCCCTAAAATCCCCTCAAAAAACCCACGAAAAAACCCCGTTTTTTCCAAATCGCGATAATTTCAATTCTTTTTTTAATCAGTGGGAAATGCTTACAGCACCCAATTGTTTTGGTTTGATTTTCACTATTCAATATTGATTAAAACCGTATAATCGGCTCTGTATGGCCCGTGCGCTTTATAGAATTATCGATGCCAATTTCAATCGCGCCCGCGAAGCGATGCGCGTAATAGAGGAATTCTGCAGATTTGCGCTCAATTCCGCCCCGTTAACCGAGCGCGCAAAGCAGCTTCGCCACGAGCTTTCAGCTTGTCTTGGCAAGCTCGATGCCGCCCGGCTTATCACCGCCAGGGACAGTCTCAGCGATGTAGGTGTCGGCAAAACGGTCGATAATCAGCTTCAGCGCAGTAATTTAGGAGATTGTTTCACTGCCGGCTGCAAACGCCTTACCGAATCGTTGCGAACCCTTACTGAGATGACCCAGACACTTAATCCTGCAGTTGCCCAAACAATCGAAAAGCTCCGTTTCTCTGCTTATGCGCTTGAGAAGGATGTTGTTCTTTTCAGCGATACAACCGAAAGATTTAAACCGGTCAGGCTGTATATAATAATTAGTAGCAACCTGCCTGCCGACGTGCTTTCTTTAACCGGCCACTGCCTCGCTGGCGGTGCCGATTGCATTCAGTTGCGGGCAAAGGCCATTGACGACGATAAGCTTTTTGCCCTTGCCTCTGAATTCGTAAAGATTTGCAAGGATGCCGGCGTATTAGCGATAATAAACGACAGGGTCGATATAGCAGTTGCCGCCGGTGCTGATGGCGTCCATCTTGGCCAAAATGATTTGCCCACCGAATATGCACGCAAAATCCAGTTAGCGCCCCTAATCATCGGCAGGAGCACTCATTCCATCCAGCAGTTGCACGCCGCCTGTGAAGAGTTGCCGACTTATGTAAGTTTAGGCCCTGTCTTTGCTACCGGCACAAAGCCGACTGCTGAACCGGTCGGCCTCGATTATGTAAAACAGGGCGTGGAAATACTTGACGGCACCGGCATCGGACACGTTGCAATCGGCGGGATAACGCTCGACAATGTCGAGGATGTTTTGAATGCCGGCGCCAAGGCAATTGCCGTCTGCTCAGCGGTAACCGAATCCGCCGACCCGACAACTGCTTGCCGAGCATTAAAAGAAAAAATCGCCGCTTTTGGATAATTAACAGCCACCTATTTTCTAAAAGTAAGAAAGGCTGCCCAGTGTTCCTGTCGTCATCTCACTGTCCTGCTATCTGACTCTCTAACCCTTCATCACGGCAATACCTGCCTTTTATGCCGGTTTTTTGGGCTAAAAGCTGGTTTTTGGGAGGCAAAAAATTTTTTGAAAAATATTGATTTTTTGCTTGCAAAAAGTGAGTTATGGTTTAATATTATTAAGTATAGATTGCATTTTATTAAGTAACGGCCTGATAAATGAAAGGGTCTTGGGTTAAAGGAAATTAAGTTTATGAAAGTATTGCCTGCGATATGTCCATCGTGTAACAGTCAGTTGAACGTGAAAAGTCTTGTTTGTGAGCGGTGCCAGACGGAGATACAGGGCCAATATGAGCTGCCTTTACTGGCCAGACTTTCTCTTGATGACCAGAGCTTTATACTCGAGTTTATTAAGGCAAGCGGCTCGCTGAAGGAGATGGCTCGTCTGTTGGGGCTGAGCTATCCGACGGTCCGCAACCGGCTCGATGAGATTATCGAACGCGTCAAGCTCGCCGAAAACACTCGGGAAAATAATAGAAAGGAAAAGCTATGACTGAAATCACAGCTAATACTAAAGCCGCAAATGGTAACCGCCTGAGCCAGTGGCTCTTTAATCCTTTTAGATTCGTGGCCGGCTTCAGGACCTTGTTGTTAGGTTTAGCAATTATATTGATGAGCGCATTTGTTAGCTCGCTCAGCAATACTCATTTCGACGGTGTCCTGGACGTTCACATAGGCTTCGAAGCTCCGCTGTGGATTTTCTTTGCCGAGGGCCTAATCAATTGGATATGTATGGTGATTCCGCTGTTTTTCTTTGGTTTGATTGTGTCGCATTCTTCTTTTAGAATGATAGACGTTTTCGGAACTCAGGCACTGGCACGATGGCCGTACTTAATCACCTCTGTTGTGATGCTTCCCGAGGCCAATCAAAGATTTGGTATATATCTAATGTCCAGATTTGCTTCAACGGCCGCATCAGGCACTGTGGATTATACAGATATGTTGATATTTATCTTTGCTATGGTCGTGGCCGTTATTATGGCTGTTTGGATGGTCGCATTAATGTACAGGGCTTATGCGGTATCCTGCAATATAAAAGGTGCAAGAGCCGTGGTAACTTTCACTATCAGTTTGATAGGGGCGGAAGTGTTGTCTAAATTTGCCATACTTTCGCTGCTTAGCTGATTTCTTTCTGCTCAACAAACCAAATACTGGAAATCTGGGTTTCTAATTTGCCATAGGCGGACAAGAATCTGTAAAATCAGCAAAATTCGTGGTTAATGAACCTTTTTAAATCTGTGAGCGTTTCTGTGAATTATCCACTAACAGACAACTTTCTGTCAAAACACTGTTAATTTGGGGTGTCTTGGTAAAATTGTTAATATAGTATTCAGAGCTCTATTTTTATTATATTGATATTTGCCGCGGGTTGGCGTAACCTGTTTGTTGTTAGGAACTTAAGGGTTATGTTTTTGGCTGTGGCCTGGACTGAAAAGCAACGGCGAAAAACACATCGGTTTTATTTGGCATTGCCGGAGATTTTTTTAAGGTGCGGAATTTGGGTTATCAACAGGTTATCCACAATGCCGAAATCTTTGCAACAGCAGATTTTCCGAGCGTTTTCGTAGCAATATAGTGCAAAAAAAAGACTTCTGGGTCGTATAAGTCTTTGGGAATAAATTGTATAAGTCATTATGAATAAAAGTCATAAAAGAGGGCATTATTAATATTAATAAAGAAAGATTTGCTGAGATGACAGGAAGGGCTGAATGATAAGGAAGATAGCAGATATTTTGAAAGAGAAAGAGCGCACGTATTCTTTTGAGTTTTTCCCGCCCAAAACCGAGAAGGGAAAACTAAGGATTTTTGAAACAGCGGGTGTTTACGCGGAGCTGAAGCCCGACTGGTTTTCGGTAACATACGGGGCGGGCGGTTCTACGCGGGCGATGACGATGGAGATTGCAGATGAGCTACAGAAGCGTTTTGATGTTCCAGTGATGCACCATTTTACCTGCGTGGGACACAGTAAAAGCGAACTAAAGGCCATTCTGGGAGAGATGAAAAAAAGAAACATTCAGAATGTTTTGGCTCTTCGCGGGGATACGCCGGAGGGCGAAAAGGACTGGAAACCCGCTCCGGACGGTTTTGAGTATTGTTACCAGCTAATTGAGATGGTTCGCAGCTTCGGAGATTTCTTCAGTATCGGCGTGGCCGGCTTTCCCGAGGGGCACATCAACTGTCCGGACAAGCCGACCGACTCCAAATATATGAAGATTAAGATAGATTCCGGCGGTGAGTTTATAATTACACAGCTTTTCTTCGACAACAAGGACTATTTCGAATATTTTGACAGGATAAGAAAGGTGGGAGTGACCGTGCCTATATTGCCGGGGATTTTGCCAATTACGGACTACCAGACCCTGCTTAGATTCTGCAAGACCTGCGGTGCGACCATCCCACAGAAGGTCCATGATATTTTCAAGCCATTGGACGGAGATGCAGAAGGCACTTACAAAAGGGGCGTGGAGTTTGCTGTTCGGCAATGTGAGGAGCTGCTAAAAAGCGGCGTGCCGGGGCTGCATTTTTATACCTTGAATAAAGTTGACCCCACACGGGAGATTTTAAGCGCTATAAGGGGCTAAGCGAGGCCCGAATTTACAGAACGATTTGGCAGGAATATACGATGAAGAAACCGTTTATTTCCATCGGCGAAGCGGTGCATGCGTCAATTCCCAAGACCGCCACGTTGATGAAGCAGTTACTGGAACTCGGCCCTAATGCCTATTCGGTGCCATCTGAACCTTTGAACTATATCAAGGGTCTGATTGAATCGCAGGCGGCAGAGGGGGCTGATTATATTGCGGTCAACCTCGATGCTTTCGGCGAAGACGACCCTCAGACCGCCGTTGAAGAGATGGTCGAATACGTCAGGATGGTCCGCAAGTGGGGTAAGGCTGTGCCGGTCTGCATCGACAGCAGCAGCGATGATGTCCTGATAGCGGGGCTGAAGGAATGGTTCAACACGGACGAGAAGGTTGCCCAGCCGCTTGTCAACTCGATAAAGGTTTACACGATGAATAATATGCTGCCGCTGAAAAAGGATTACGACTATGCCTTTGTTGGTCTTTTGATGAGTGAGTCTGGTAAGTCGCATTCGGTTGACGAGCTTTATTCCGTGGCCAGGGAAATATTCAACGAAGCCGTTGGTAAGTACGGCTTTAAGCCTCAGGAGATATTTTTCGACCCGACCATATTTCCCCTGGCGATAGATATGCCGATGGAGCCCGGCCAGCCGAGTTATACCTATAAGACCCTCGAGACCATAAAGAAAATAAAAAACGACCCGGAAATGAACGGCGTTCATTTCACAGGCGGCATAAGCAATTGCGTGCGTGACCTGCCGGCCCGAAAGATCGGTGTCTGCAGGGCCTACCTTGCAAAGGCAATGGAGTACGGTCTTGACGGCGGCATTGTCAATGTTGCGCACCATTACGGTACTTCTGAGCCGGCCCAAGACTTGTTAGAGTTGGTCGATGCCTACGCAAAGATGGACGGTTCTGCTGAAAGAATGAACGAGGCTATGATGTTAATGGGCAAATTCTGCCAGGAGAACAGAAAGCCAACTGGTTAAATGGTTAAATGGTAATTGGTTAAATAGTAGATAATTACCAACCACCATGCTCTGTTGAAAAGGGTTCAGAATGTCATTTCGAGCGGCCTGTCCTCCGTAGCATTTGCGAAGGAGGAGCCGCAGGCGAGTCGAGAAATCTGTTTTTGAATAGATTTCTCCGCTTCGTCTCGACTTGTCGAGACTCCGGTCGAAATGACAGTGTGGGTTTTCAACAGAGCACAATCACCAGTTACCAATCGCCTCAGTTTAGGGGGTTAAGCACAGATAAATTTTGCCCTTGCTCTTTTAAGCGCTCTCTGTTAAGACAGAATCGGTTTGTCAAGTCAGGTATGATTTAACAGAAAGGAGTCGGACTATGGCAGAAATAAATGAAACTCCAAAGCCGGCGGAAGATTCCGGCAGCGGTAGCGAGGGTGAACAGGGTCAGATGGGCGCAGAAGTGAGCAAAGATGCTCGTATGTGGGCGATGATATGCCATCTGGCGGGGCTTGCCGGAATGATAATACCCGCTGTTGGCAACATTGTCGGGCCATTGATTATCTGGCAGATAAAAAAGGATGATTTTCCTTTTGTTGATGGGCAAGGTAAAGAGGCGGTGAACTTCCAGATTTCTATGACGATTTACGGGCTTATTTCTGCGGTGTTGACTTTTATATGCGTTGGTGTCTTTCTGCTTGCGGCTGTTGGTGTTGTTGACTTGGTCTTTCTGCTCGTTGCAGCGGTGAAAGCCAATAATGGTCAGTCTTATCGCTATCCGTTGACTGTCCGGTTCATTAAGTAAAAATTTAGCCGGCGGGTAGGAATTAAACTGATTCAAGTGCCTGTATGCGATTTGTTATCAAGTTATTGATTAGCGTTTGCGTCATTGCTTTTTGCGCGCAGATAGGACGCAAACTTCCGACATTAGCCGGCCTTATTGCTGTGATGCCTTTGACCGGCCTTATCGTGCTTGTTTGGCTGTATCTGGACAATCCGGGCAATTTCAGCCTGATGAACGATTACTGCAAGGGGGCTTTGTGGGGCATTTTGCCGAGCATTTTGTTTTTCCTTGTGGCTTTTATGTGCTTTCGGAAACAGTTATCCCTATGGATTGTGCTTTGCGCAAGTTTTGCGGTATGGTTTTCGGCGGCGTTGGTGCATCAATGGCTGCTCAATAAATGACGGCCGAGCCAGGTTTTAGCGAACGGTGCAAATCTGCAGGAACCTCTCCTCTTGCAAAATTGCTGCTATCTGGATATTATAGCTTAAATGGCGGCGAAATCGCGCAATCGTCAAGATGGCTTACGCCAGAGCAAGGATAAACAAGGTTCGGCGGCGGTTAATAAGAAGGCCTATCGAAACTTTGAGCTTGTAGAGAAGTTCGAGGCAGGGGTGTCGCTTTTAGGCACGGAGGTAAAATCACTTCGTGCCGCCCAGGCCGACCTTGACGGCTCATACGCCAGGATTATAAATGACCAGTGCTGGCTTGTTGGCGCCAGCATAGCCCAATATCAACAGGCCGGCGTAAGCAATCATGAGCCGACCAGAAGAAGAAAACTGCTGCTGCACAAGGCTGAGATTCACAGGGTAAAAACAAAGCTGGAGCAGCGGGGCTTTACGCTTGTGCCTCTTCGGATTTATTTTAGCGACAGGGGACTGGCAAAAATAGAACTGGCGCTGGCCAGGGGCAAAAGGCAATACGACAAGCGCAAGAAAATCGCCGAGCGCCAGCAAAAAAGAGATATCGACAGAAGTATGAAGAAGTTCCGGCATAAAAGGTAACAAAGTGAGTCGTGCAAGATACGATGAGGGACGAAATTATGGCTGAAGAAGAAAAAAAGAAAGACAAGAAGATTATAATTGACGAAGATTGGAAGCAGCAGGCTCAAAAGGAGAAAGAAATATTGGCTGCACAGGAAAAAACAGAGAAGGAAAAGACCGGGAAGGAAAAAACACAGCAGGATAAGTCTCGTCACGGGCCTTTGCCGAAAGGTGATTTTGCTGCGCTGATAAGTATGCTTGTTACGCAGGCATTGTTTGCCTTAGGCATGTTGCAGGTGGAGGGACAGGAGGGGAAAGAGCCCGATTTGGAGTTGGCCAAGTACAGTATCGATATGCTCGATACCATTGAGAAAAAAACCAAAGGTAACTTGACTGAAGAGGAAAAGAAGGTTCTTGAAAATACTCTTGGCCAGGTTCGTATGGCTTATGTAAAAGTATCGGGGTAGGTGTATTGGCGGGTATATTGGATAAAATCGTAGTTGATAAAAGGGCTGAGGTTGAGCTTCGTCGCTCGCAGAGAAGCACGGAACAGCTTAAGGCCGAGATTGTCTCTGTGCCGAGGTGCCGCAATTTCTACAAGGCTGTCACTAAGCGCAACAACAGGGGGTTGAATGTTATTGCAGAGGTCAAGAAGGCCTCGCTGAAGGACGGGGTTATTCGTGAAGATTTTGACGCCGTGGCGATTGCGCAGGCCTACCAGAGATGTGGCGCTGATGCAATCAGTGTGCTTACCGATGAAAAATACTTTCAAGGCCGACTCGAGTATATGAGCCAAGTCAAGGAAGTGGTGGATTTGCCGATTTTGCGCAAAGATTTTATTATCGATATATGGCAGGTTTACGAATCCCGCGCCGCCGGCGCCGATGCGATACTGTTAATAGCTGAAGCGTTAACGCCCGGTGAGCTGATGGATTTAATGATAGAGGCAGCCGAGCTGACGTTAACGGTCTTGTTGGAAGTCCATCAGGCCGACACCTTATTACAAGTTCGCAGCCTGATTGGCTTTCCCAAAAAAGGCTACAGCGTTCTCGGCATCAACAATCGAAATCTCGCCACAATGCAGGTAGATTTGGGAACGAGCTGCCGATTAGCAGAGCTTGTCGATAACAAAAGAGAGCTTGTAACCGAAAGTGGGATAAAATCGCGGGCTGACGTTGAGAAACTAAAGTCCGCGGGTGTAAATGCTGTTCTGGTTGGCCAGGTGCTTTGTGAAAGCGCTGATATAGAGAAGAAATTCAAAGAACTTTTCGGTTGAGGAACCTTAGACAGGATGAGGTCAAAATTATGAACGTATTTCTTTATATTCTGTTGGGACTGGTTGCAGGGATTTTTAGTGGTTTAATCGGCATAGGCGGAGCGATAATTATTATCCCTGTGCTGGTTTTATTATTCGGCTTTTCACAGCATACCGCCCAGGGCACAACGCTGGCTTTGATGGTGCTGCCAATCGGTCTGCTTGCGGCTTGGGTCTATTACAAGGCGGGGTTTGTTGACTTGAAGATAGCAGGCCTGATATGTGTCGGGTTTTTCATAGGCGGCCTGTTCGGTGCAAAATTTGCAACCGAAATCCCGAGTGAAATTTTGCGAAAAATCTTTGGTGTGATATTGCTTCTGGCGTCATTGAAAATGATTTTCTACAAATGACTCACGTCAAACTAAGGCGTGAGTCATTGCGAGCGAAGCGAAGCAATCTCGTTCGTTAATTCTTCGCATAAATCCTTCCATTGGAAGTTGACAGAATTTATCAGTTCTTCCTTTTTACGTCTGGAGCCTGCTTTGATTCTTTTTTCTGCCGTAATCGCGTCAACCGCCTTATCGAACCTCTCATAGAAGACAAGCTTCCTGATTCTGTATTTAGCCGTGAATCCTGACCCTTGTTCTTTTTGATGCTGCCATACTCTCCGGCGTAAATCATTTGTAACGCCCGTATAAAGCACGGTGTTTGCCTTGTTGGTCATAATGTGGACCCAGTAATTGCCCACAATCTTAATACTCTATTGAGATTGCTTCAGCCTATCGGCCTCGCAATGACATATATCACTTCAAGGTTTCCATTGCAGGTTTTGAAACCCGCTGCCTACTTTTTATGTTCGGTCCGCCCAGTTATCGTCGAACCAGATTCGCGGCACTCCGACTTTACTCGCAGCCTGTTTCAACTTGTCCTGAACATCATAGAATTTTTCAGGCGTATCGATATCTTTGATTCTCCTGAAAGATAGCTGTTCCTCCAATTCGAAGAGCCTGTCTATTACAATACTATCTAAGGGAACATAAAGAAAGTATTGAATCCTATTGGCATCTTTTTCGGTGAAGTATCGATGATGAAAGACAATGTCTCTTAAGAACAAGTTTAGTATTTTTGCCCCATACCCCCATTTGCGTGCACCATCAGTGATTTTTTTGCCCCGGCTCGTTGTTTTCGGTATGACTTTAGCCAACTTGTCCAGCTTGTTTTCAAACCACTTCTTAAAATTACCCTCGTTTCGGATTTCTAACAATTCCTCAACGTTGACATTCTGCAACCTTTCCTTAATCTGGCTGCTACGCTTAAATACACGAACAGTAGAGCTGCCTACGCATACTTTTGCCGCTCTTTTCAGAACGGCTTTTCTATGATTTCCTTTTATACGACGAAATTCCTTTACGAGCTTTTCCATTTTTCCTCTGTGTCCTCTGTGGCATTACTTCGCAGCTTTTTTGATTTTTGCCCACTCGTCCTTGAGCGTTACCGTCCGATTAAATACGAGTTTGTCGTTTGAGCTATCGGGGTCAACGCAGAAGTAGCCGAGTCGCTCGAATTGGTATCTGCTTAGTGGTGCTGCGCCGGCCAGAGATGGTTCAACACGGCAGTCCTTCAGCACCTCCAGCGAGTTCGGATTCAAATTTGATGTGAAGTCCTCGTCCCGCTCCTCAGAGAGGCGGGACTCGTCCTCTTCGACATCGTCTGGATTTTCCTTTGTGAAGAGGTGGTCATAGAGTCGGACTTCAGCCGGCAGCGACTGGGCTGCTGAAACCCAGTGCAGAGTAGATTTGACCTTTCGGCCATCGGGGGCGTCGCCGCCCCGTGTGGCAGGGTCATAAGTGCAGTGCAGTTCGACGACTTGGCTGTTTTTATCTTTGACCACGTCTGTGCAGGTGACGAAATATGCGTATCGCAGGCGAACCTCTCGGCCGGGGGCCAAGCGGTAGAACTTTTTCGGCGGCTCCTCCATAAAATCTTCTTGCTCAATATACAGCTCTCGTGAGAAGGCAACTTTGCGCGTACCGGCGTTTGGGTCCTCGGGGTTGTTCACGGCCTCAAGCTGCTCGACCTTATCTTTCGGGTAGTTGTCGATAATGACCTTGAGTGGCCGAAGCACCGCCATCACGCGCGGGCTGGTCTTATTTAAATCTTCACGGACGCAGTGTTCCAGCAGCGCAATATCGATAGTGCTGTTGAACTTGTTGACGCTGATAAGCTGGCAGAAATTCCTGATAGATTGCGGCGAATAGCCGCGTCTTCGCAGGCCGCAAATTGTCGGCATCCGCGGGTCGTCCCAGCCGCTGACTTTGTCCTGCTGCACTAATTGCAGCAGCTTTCGCTTGCTCATTACGGTGTAGGTGAGATTCAATCGAGCAAATTCAATCTGCTGTGAATGGAAAACACCAAGCTGGTTAAGGTACCAGTCGTACAAAGGCCGATGATTTTCAAATTCGAGCGTGCAAATCGAATGGGTAATTTTTTCAATCGAATCCTCAAGGCCGTGTGCCCAGTCGTATGTCGGATAGATGCACCACTTATCGCCGGTGCGAGGATGTGCGGCGTGCAGTATGCGATACATCACCGGGTCTCGCATGTTCAGGTTGGGCGATGCCATATCTATTTTTGCTCGCAGTGTGCGGCTGCCGTCCTCGAACTCGCCTGCCCGCATTCGCTGGAACAAGTCGAGGTTCTCTTCGATGCTGCGGCCCCGATAGGGACTGTTCTTTCCCGGCTCGGTCAAGGTGCCGCGGTGCTCCCTGATTTCGTCGGCGTTCAGGTCGCAGACATAGGCCCTGCCTGCTTTGACGAGCTGCACAGCGTATTCGTGCATTTGCTCGAAGTAATCCGAAGCATAATACAGGCGGTCTTGCCAATCGAATCCAAGCCAACGAACGTCTTCGGTAATTGCATCAATGTATTCCTGTTCTTCTTTTTCAGGGTTCGTATCGTCGAATCGGAGGTTGCACAAGCCGCGAAACTGCTCTGCAATGCCGAAATTAAGGCAGATTGCCTTGGCGTGTCCGATGTGCAGATAGCCGTTTGGCTCAGGCGGAAAGCGTGTCGCAACCCGCCCACCCCATTTATTCGTCTTCAGGTCCTCAGCGACAATCGCTCGAATAAAGTCGAGCCTGGCTGTCGAATCGTTTGTGTTCATATTAGTTGTCAATGTTGCTGTTTATTCAAAAAGTCACTTGTCACCTTGGCCAGATGCGGAACTTTATTTTGGACGACATCCCAGAGAATATTGTTATCAATCCCAAAATACGCGTGGGCAAGCATATCTCTCATTCCTGCGATTTTTCGCCATTCTATACCCGGCAATTGAGCTCTAAGCTCTTGAGAAACATTTTTTGCAGCTTCGCCAATAATCTCAAGATTGCGAACAACTGCGTCGTAGGTTTTTTCGTCCTGTATCAACTCCGGCTGAGTCAGCCCCTGGGTGAACTTCAAAATCTTATTGCAACTCTGGGCAATATCCTGTAAATACATTATCTCGTCACGCGACATTTATAGTCTCCTTCTCGATTGCTCGGCGGACTTGTGGGCGAAGCGCCTTATCGGTTACAAGGTCAACGGACATATCAAGCAAATCCTCCAGATAGAATTTCAAATCCATAAACATATCAAAAGTGGCTTTTTGATTAAACACCACCAGCACATCCACATCGCTGCTATCAGTTGCTTCATCACGAGCTACCGACCCAAATAATGCGAGAGTCCTGACGGGGAAACGCTGTTGGATTTCCTCAATATTGTCCTTAAGGCAAATTAGAATTTTTTGTTTGTCCACAATAAATCTCCTTCTACACCAAAACTTCATTTTAGCATATTACAGCTATACAGACCAGTCAAACATATTTGATAACGTCCATAGCTGGTTCTTGACAATATAGCAGATATTGCTTAACTTAAGTGTTCTTATATACCTTACAGTTAATAAACGATAAACTATGTCTGAGAAGGTTGTAACCCGTTTTGCACCATCACCAACGGGTTATTTGCACGTCGGCGGAGCCCGCACAGCCCTTTTTAACTGGCTTTTTGCCCGTCGGATGGGCGGTAAATTCATACTTCGTATAGAGGATACCGACCGGAAACGAAATACTCCGGCCGCTGTGCAGCAGGTCATAGATGACCTGCGCTGGCTCGGCATCGATTGGGACGAGGGTCCGGAGGTCGGCGGGCCGAACGGGCCTTATCTGCAGTCGCAGCGAATGGACATCTACAACAAATACGTAAAGAAACTGCTCGATGAGAAAAATGCCTATTACTGCTTCGAGACGCCGGAAGAGCTTGACGCACTTCGAAGGCAAGCCGAGGCCCAAAAAGAAGGTTTTACATATTCCCGTCCTGAAGAATTCCCAGATGAGAAAGATGTCAAAAAGGTGCGTGCCGAAGGTCGTCCTGTAACAGTTCGCTTTGCTGTTCCGCAGAATAAAGCACTTGTCGTCGAGGACATTGTGCGGGGCGAGGTTACGTTTGCCGCCGGTGAGATGGGCGATTTCATCATACAAAAGAGCGATGGATTTCCAACATACAACTTCGCCTGCGTGGTTGACGACTATTTGATGAAGGTTACTCATATTGTTCGCGGCCAGGAGCATCTTATGAATACGCCCGGCCAGCAGGAGTTATGGAAAGCTTTGGGATTTGGCCAGCTTCCGAAGTATGCACATATGTCTGTTACCATTAGTGACACCGGCGGAAAGCTTTCCAAACGTGAAAAGCCGGAGGCTTTGTGGAATGCAATCAAGAATCTACCAGAAGACTATCTCTATGATGATTTATGTGATGTTGCTCAAATCAATGAGAATGAAATGAGAAATTTCATAAAGCGGAAAGTTAGTCCGGATATGCCCGCCATTGATGCGATGGCCGAGTATCTTGGTGTTCAACTGCCGGAGATTAATGTGGTGGATTTTTTCAGGAGCGGCTATTTGCCGGAGACGATGGTGAATTTTCTTGCACTGTTAGGCTGGAACCCGGGGGATAAGCGCGAGATTATGTCTGTTAAGGAGCTGATTGAATGCTTTGACCTTTCGCGTCTGACAAAGACCAATAGTTTGTTTGACCGCAATAAGCTCCTTGCCTTTAACACCGAGCATATTCGGCAGAGCAACAAAGGAAAACTTATTCGGCATTTTAAGGACTACTTAAAGGCCATCAAATCTCCGGTTGCATCGGCGGATGATGAGATGTTGGACAGAATAATAAGGGTTTGCGAAGGAGCGCGGACGCTTGCGGATATCGAGCGCAAGAGCAGATTTCTATTTTTGGAAAACGACCAAATTGAGTATGATGAAAAGGCGGTTAAAAAGGTTTTGTTGAAAAATGACGGCTTGGCTGTTCTGAAGATTGTTCGCGACAAACTTGCTGCGATGGAGCAATTCACCGTGGAGAGTATCGAGGCTATGCTGCGCAACATGGCAGAGGAAAGAGGTGTCGGTCTCGGCAAAATCGCTCAGCCCCTGCGTGTGGCGCTATGCGGAACCACTATCAGCCTGCCGATTTTTGATGCCGCTGCGATATTGGGTAAAGAGAAAACCTTAGAGAGGATAGATAATACGTTGAAAGGAGAGTGGTGAGTGTCGTTATTGGTAACCGGTTCGATAGGGATAGATACTGTTAAGACGCCTTATGGCGTCAGTGAGAATTGTCTCGGCGGCTCGTCGGTATATTTCAGTATGGCGGCCAGCTTCTTTAGCCCGGTCAGATTTGTGGGGGTTATCGGTTCGGATTGTCCTTTTGATTTGGTGAAAGTTTTTACCGGCAGGGATGTTGATTTGACAGGTTTGGAAATAAGAAAAGACAGCAAGACATTTCGCTGGGTCGGGTCATATAGTGAGAATATGGACGATAGGGCAACGGATTATATCGAATTAAATGTTCTTGCAGAGGAGCCGCCGAAGGTGCCGGAGGGGTTTAGTGACAGCAAATTTGTTTTTCTTGCGAATACAGCACCAAATCTGCAGCTCAAATTACTCAATCAAATCGAACGCCCTGTTTTTGTGGCTGTGGACACTATGGATTTTTGGATTGAGGGACACCCGGAAGAGTTGAAAAAATTGATAAAAAAAATCAATTGCCTGATAATCAATGAAGACGAGGCAAGGCTGCTGGCGGGAGAACATAATCTGATAAAGGCGGCAGAAAAAATCCTGGATATAGGTACAGAAGTGGTGATTATTAAAAAAGGCGAGTCGGGTTCGATACTTTGCAGCGCCGATGAGAGGTTTATTTTGCCGGCCTTTCCGGCCGCTGAGGTCAAAGACCCAACAGGCGCCGGGGACAGCTTCGCTGGCGGGCTGATGGGTTATCTGGCACAGCTCGGCAGGGTTGATTTTGAATCATTAAAACAAGCGCTCGCCTACGGCACAGTGGTTGCCTCTTTTACGATTGCCGATTTCTCGCTGGCAGGTCTGACCTCGATAAGCAAAGACGATATCGATAGCAGGTTCAAAACCTTGCGAAGGCTAACACAATTTTAGCAGTTGGTGATGTAATGAGATGCTTTATAGCGATAGATATTGGTAAGGAAATCAGAAGCGCGTTAGGCGGCCTGCAGCGGCAGTTGCAGGACGGTGTTGATGTGAAAAAGGGCGATGTCAAGTGGGTGAACCCCGATAATATACACCTGACATTGAAGTTCCTGGGTGAAATTAAAGATGAAAAAGTTGTTGAGGTTTGTAATATAGTTAAGGACGTTGCCGGCAGAAACAAAAGTTTTGAGCTGGATATAGAATCAGTCGGCCATTTTGGCGGCAAAAGCCCTAAAGTCTTATGGGTCGGCACCGGCAGAGGAGAGGAAAATCTGTTAGAATTACAGGAGGATATTGAAAAGTCGCTGGCCTTGGTCGGCTGGCCGCAGGAAACCAGAGAGTTTTCCGGCCATCTGACATTGTGCAGAGTTAGAAACCCCAAAGCGGGCATCAAACTGGCGCAGGTGAGCGAAGATTACAAGGATTTTAAGCTCGGAACGATGTCGGCTGATTCGGTCTCGGTTTATCAAAGCCAGTTGAAGCCGACCGGCCCTGTTTATATTTTGTTAGGAAATTATAAGCTAAACTAAAAGCGTAAAGCGAAAAATGCAAAACCAAAACCCAAAACTTAAAACTGAGTTAAAACACAGGGCATATCAATATTCCATCAAAGTGATAGAATTCATAGATATTTTACCAAAGGATGTCTCCACCGACATTATTGCAAAGCAGTTGTTGAGATCGACTACGTCTATAGGAGCAAATATAGTTGAGGCCAAAGGTGCCAGTTTGAAGCGGGATTTCACTAATTTCTTTAGTCATTCTCTTAAGTCTGCAAATGAAAGCTTATATTGGCTTGGATTGCGGAGAGATGCAAAGAAGATAAATAATGCTCAGTTAAAATATCTTTTGAATGAAACCAAAGAATTAGCAAATATATTGGGTCCAAGCATCTTAACTCTCAGAGGTAAGAAGTGAATTTTGAACTTTAAATTATGGTTTTTAGCTTTTAGTTTTAAGCTTTTAACTATCTTAGAATTGGAGGAAAGCAAAAATGGCGAAAATATCATCACAGCAAAAAGGCTCAGAAAGTAAATCCGGGGGCAAAGTGGAGCGTTTGAAACCCCAGGCCACCGGTAAAGAAACTGCTTTGGAGCGTGTGATTGCACAGATTGAGAAGCAATACGGCCAGGGTGCTATAATGCAAATGGATGAGCACAGATACGCTAAGATTGAAGGCATCCCCACCGGCTCATTATCGCTGGATATCGCCCTTGGCGGGGTGGGCATCCCCCGCGGCAGGGTTACTGAGCTGTTCGGCCCGGAGTCGTCCGGCAAAACCACTCTGGCGCTTCACGTCATTGCGAGCGCCCAGCGTGCCGGTGGTGTGGCTGCGTTCATCGATGCTGAACACGCCCTCGATACAACCTGGGCTAAGAGACTGGGCGTCGATGTCAGCAGCATGCTGGTCAGCCAGCCTGACACCGGCGAACAGGCACTTGAAATCACCGAGATGTTAATCAGGTCCAATTCCGTCGATGTTATAATTGTTGATTCGGTTGCCGCGCTGACGCCGGCGGCGGAGATTGAAGGCGAAATGGGTGACACCCATATGGCGCTGCAGGCGAGATTAATGAGTCAGGCGATGAGAAAGCTTGCCGCTGTTATCAACAAAAGCAAAACCTCCCTTGTTTTTATAAATCAAATCCGTATGAAAATCGGCGTGATGTTCGGCAACCCGGAAACGACTCCCGGCGGAAGAGCGCTGAAATTTTACACTTCCGTCCGAATCGATCTAAGACGGCTGGCAACCATAAAGGATAGTGGCAGTGCCGTCGGCACCAGGGTCAGGGCCAGGGTGGTAAAGAACAAAATCGCACCGCCTTTCCGTGACGCTGAGTTTGATATTATGTTCGACAGCGGAATCAGCTACGAAGGTGATTTGCTCGATTTGGGCGTGGCTTCCGAGGTGGTCGAAAAAGCCGGGACCTGGCTGAACTACGGCGATATCCGGCTCGGGCAAGGCAGAGAAAATGCAAAAAAATATCTGGCTGAAAACAAAGATTTACGTGAGGAGCTGAAAAATAAAATCCTCACTGCCAAAGGCCTGGCGTGATTGTGAATTGCAAAGCAGAATACGGGATACGAGGCAAGGAAAGTTTACAGTGCCGAGTGCGAAGCAGATAAGGTCCGGCTTTATAGATTTTTTCAAAAGTAAAGGGCACGAATTTGTCCCCAGCTCACCCATAGTGCCCATCGATGATGATACGTTGCTTTTCACCAATGCGGGGATGAATCAGTTCAAAGATATCTTTTTGGGCTTGTCTATCCCGGAATATCGCCGGGCGGTCAACAGCCAGAAATGCCTGCGCGTAAGCGGCAAGCACAACGACCTTGAGGAAGTGGGAAAAGATACTTATCACCATACCTTTTTTGAAATGTTGGGCAATTGGTCGTTTGATGATTATTTCAAGGCAGAAGCGATTGACTGGGCCTGGGAGCTTCTTACAAAAGTTTGGGGTATCGAGCCGGACAAGCTGTGGGCGACTGTTTTTCAAGGCGATGCGGAAGATAGTTCCCCGCCGGACAGTGCCGCCAAATCACTTTGGCCGAAAGTAACTGGCATCCCAAAAGAGAGGGTTCTCTTTGGCGGCAAAGAGGACAATTTCTGGGAAATGGGTCAGACCGGCCCTTGTGGCCCCTGCAGCGAGATACATATCGACCGTGGCCCGGATATGTGCGACAAAAAAGATGTCGCCGGCCATAAGTGCGCCGTCAACGGCGGCTGTGCCCGTTTTATAGAACTGTGGAATCTGGTCTTTATACAATATAACCGGGGTGAGGATGGTGAGCTTGTTGAGCTCGGTGCCAAATATGTTGACACCGGCGCCGGGCTGGAAAGAATCGTGGCGGTGCTGCAGGGCAAAAGAAGCAACTATGATACCGATTTGTTTATGCCTGTAATCGATTGCGTCAGTGAAATCACAGGCCGCAAATACACGTCCAAGCTGAACAACAAAATCGATAATGCTTTCAGAGTTATAGCCGACCATGTTCGCTCGCTCGTCTTTGCGATAACCGACGGTGCAACACCTTCCAATGAAGGCAGGGGCTACGTGATACGACGCATACTTCGACGGGCTTCGAGATTTGGCAGAGAGCTGGGGATGCACGAGCCGTTCCTGAATAAACTTGTGCCTGTGGTTGTTGATTGCCTGGGTGATGCCTTTGGCGAGATAAAAGACAGGGCCGACTATGTTTCGATGGTGGTCGAATCAGAGGAGGCAGCTTTTGGCAGAACACTCGACAGAGGTATTGAAATCTTCAACACCGCAGCCGAACAGGCCCAGGCCTCCGCTGAAAGGACCATAAGCGGCGAGGACGCCTTCCAACTCTATGACACTTACGGCTTCCCGCCCGATTTAACCCAGCTTATGGCCCAAGAGCGAAATCTGAAAGTTGACACTGCCGTGTTTGACGAACTGATGGAGGAACAAAGAGAACGTGCAAGGGCAGCACAAAGCGCTGTTTCATTTGCATTAGGAGCTACTGTCTCCGCGGAAGTGCTCAAGGACTTACCACCTACTGAAGACCTACACAAATATCAGGCTGACCAGTGTGATAGTAAACTAATCGGATGGATTGATAAAGAGGGGCTTAAGAAGCAGGGGTGTATCAAAGTCGGAGCCAGTGCTGACTTTATTCTTGATAAGACCTGTTTTTATGCCGAAGCAGGCGGGCAGGTTGGCGATTGTGGAATTATCGAATCGGATAAAGGACGATTTGCTGTTGAAGAGACCAGGAAGATAGGCAACAACTGTGTTATTCATATAGGTAAAGTTGTTGAAGGAGAGTTTAATGCTGGCGAAAGGGTAAAGGCAATCGTTAGTAAAGACAGGGACGCAATAAGGAAAAATCACACCGCCACGCACCTGCTCCAGTGGGCGCTGCAGCAGACGCTCGGCAAATCGGTGGCCCAGCAGGGTAGTCTCGTCTGCCCGGACTATCTCAGATTTGACTTCACTTGGCCGAAGGCCCTGAGCAGCAAGCAGATAAAAGAGGTTGAGAATTTAGTCAGAGAAAAAATCTCCGCAGATTCGCCGGTAACCTGCAGGGTAATGCCGAGGGACGATGCGCAAAAACTCGGTGCAATGGCGCTGTTCGGCGAAAAATATGGAAATGAAGTGCGAGTAGTGGCTGTAGGTGTCACAGATAACGACCGGCTCAACGATGCTTTTAGCAAGGAGTTTTGCGGCGGCACGCACGTTGACAGGCTCGGCTCTATCGGCGGCTTTAAAATAATCAAAGAAGAAAGTATATCAGCGGGCATTAGGAGGATAACGGCATTGACAGGCGAAAAATTGACCGAATTTTTAGAGAAGAGAAGCCGGATTGTTGATGAGCTTTCAGAGATGCTGAAGGTCCTGGCCGAAGACGTTACTGACAGGGTTGGCCGACTAATAAAGGAAAATAAGAAGCTCTCTAAGGAGCTCAAATCCGCTTCCAGGCAAGGCGGCGGTGACATTATGACTGAGGCAAGGCAGCTTCTGGACGGGTGCGAAAAAATTGGTTCGACATCGGTAATCATCGGCCGACTTTCAACGGTATCAGTTGAGCAGGCGCGAGAGGCAGTCGATATGCTCAAAAAGAAGGCAAAGTCAGCCGCTGTCGTTCTTGGCTTTATCGAAGATGGAAATGCAACTTTGCTTGCAGGTCTTACTGACGACCTCGTTAAGAAGAGTTTAAAAGCCGGTGATATAGTAAAACAAATTGCCCCTTTGATTGATGGTGGTGGTGGCGGCAGACCGCAGATGGCCCAGGCCGGCGGGAAAAATCCTGAAAAAATCAATGATGCACTCACCAGAGCCGCTGAAATAATAAGAGAAAAATTGAGCAGTGTTTAGGATTTTCTTCGATGACTTTTAATAAACGCCTGCTTTCAGCATCGGCGGTATTTGCTCCCCTGTTATGCCTTTGTATTGCGGGGCTTCTCTTTGCGGAGGACAAACCTGGAAAAACAGATGGCCCCAAATTTGTGCCGGGCGAGGAAGTTCGTGTCGACGTTGATAACAAATTTATAGGCGGTGACCACTTTCTCGTATATGTTCCGGCCGATTATACAGACGAGCGTGATTGGCCTGTGATTTTCGTTTATCACGGTAAGGACGGTCAGCCGATGACTTGGCCGTTCAAGCAAATCACCCGCGGTAAGGGTTCTATCGTTATCGGAATGGGATATCTCCATAGTGGTAACGCCAACCTCACCAAAAGCCAGTATATAAACCATTTTAAGCGTGAACGTAAAAGTGTTTTGGAAGTTAAGAGGTACGTTTCCAAACATCTTAGAATTGACGGGAAACGATTTTTTGTCACGGGCTATAGCAAGGGCGGCTGGCACACCGCAGCTATGCTTGAGAGCGGCGCGAAGATCTGGGCAGGAGCTGTCATCTTTGCTGCCGGTAGAAGCCGAAACGTGGGTTTAATAACTTCTGCCGCCAGTAAAAGGGCGCTGCGGGACAAGCCGATTTATATCGGCGCCGGTGAGAAAGAGGTGAATCTGGCTTCAGCCAAAAGGGCTGCGGCTTATTACGAAAGATGGGGAGCAAAGGTGACATTTGAGGAATATAAAGGTGCCGGGCATGTATTTGACCCCACCAAGTCAAAGATACTGTATAATTGGCTGCTTGCCAACAGTGCGACCGATTACGCTGAATCCGATGAGGCGGACGAAGGTAAAGCTGCAGAACCTACAAAATAAAAACGAGCTTATTTCTCTTGTCGGATTTTTACGCTTTTTGCGTGTGCGTCAAGCCCCTCGGCCTCAGCTAACCGAATTATATCCTCAGCACTTTCAGCTAATTTCTTTTTATCGTATTCGATAATACTCGTTGACTTTATAAAATCGTTGGCGCTTAAAGCACTAAAGAACCTCGCACTGGTTCCTGTAGGCAGTGTATGACTCGGCCCAGCCCAGTAATCACCGACCGCAACCGGACTGTAATCGCCAATAAATACCGCCCCTGCGTTCTCAATTTCACCTGCTATTTTCCTGCTCTTGTCTCCACATTGAATCTGCAGATGCTCCGGAGCGATGATATTCGCTGCCTCAATGACATTTTGTATATTTTCAAAAACAGCAATTTTGCTGAATTTTTTAAGACACTCAATAGTCTCTCTTGCCCGATTAAGTTGCTTGACCTGTTTTTTAAGTTCCTTGAGGACTTCTTCGCTGAGTTTTTGTGAGTCCGTAAACAAAATAGCACTTCCCGGGGCGTGCTCGGCCTGACTTAGCACATCTGCCGCAACCCAGGCAGGGTTGGCTTTATCATTTGCAATTATTAGTACTTCGCTCGGTCCGGCTATTGAGTCAATTGCGACATCACCAAAAACTAACTGTTTAGCAGTTTGAACCCATTGATTACCCGGTCCAGCAATCTTAAATACCTTCTTAACAGTTTTGGTTCCAAAAGCCAAAGCCGCCACTGCTTGTGCGCCACCAATGCGATAGACCTCGATGCCGCGATCCTTATACTCATCGTTGTTTTGCAGTTCATAACAGACTCCTAAGATCACCGGATGAATGCTGCCATTGTATCTCGGCGGTGAAACTACAGCGATTTCTTTTACTCCGGCTACCTGCGCAGGAACAGCGCACATTATTACGGTCGAAGGTAAGGGAGCAGATGCGCCGGGAACGCAGATACCAATTCTTTTTATGGGTGTATATTTTATTCCAGTGCCGCCGGAACATTTTTTATTATTTCCTATGAAGATTTCTTTCTGATGTTTCTTTACGTTTTCGATTGATTTCCGAATAGAACTCAAAAGTTCCGGAGCGACTTGTTCATGTGCTTTTTTTAAGTCGCTTTGGCTAACTCCAAACTGCTTTGGTGTTAATTTAACGCCGTCAAATTTTTCTGTGTACTTTATGACCGCCTCATCGCCATTTTCGATAACATCTTGCAGTATACCCTCAACTTTTCGCCTGTTGTCGACGTGCCTCGGGCCTAAACCAAAATGTGACATGCCTGCTTTAGAAAGATATATATTAAATAATCTTTCCTGAAATTTTGGCTGGTTATATGAAATCAAAAGGTTGTCAAGCCCGTTTGGCAAAAGAAACTCCTTTACCTTCCGAAGTTTTCGTGGCTGTAGGCTCTTGTTGCCCGCTGCAGGAGCAGGTAATATTCGCCTTTATATTGTGTTAGAATCCCTGCTATTTTGAATCGAACCGGTTCGGTCTCAAGAGACTGCACATATTGTGCCCTTTCCAGAGCTTCACAGGGCAGCACCCTGAATGAGACCTGCTGGATGTTCCTGCCGAGAGCATCAAGGACAACCACAGGTTTACCGTCGGCGTGCTTGTCTAAAAGTACTGTCCTGCCAACCAGGACGTAATCCTGCTTTAATTGCAATCCTTCTTTCAACTGTTCATGGCGAAGGACCCGCCTGCTTTTGAGCTTGCTTACTATCTCTTCCGGTATGGCCAATACATCGTTCGGCTCATTGATAGTTATCTTGGCCTTTTGCTGCTGCGATGTTAACGACTCCCCTGGTTTGGTTTGGTCATCGTCTGTGCTGACAGGTAGAAAATAAATCGGGAATATAAAATTTTTGTTCCTGTATTTTGTAACGTTGCCCCAGAGCCTATAGCTTGCCCCGTTAGAAGTCTGCCCGGCGGTCGCCTCTGATGACTTACTTCTAACGGGGCTTGCATCAGAATCGTCAAGATGGCTTACGCCACGTTTTTGGGCGTCAGCGGTTATCTTTTCCAGTGTTATCGATGGCAGCAGCTCGATAATCGAGCCGGCGCGGATTCGGCCTGTATCCTCACTTACCTCTGAATCGAATTCAAAAGACCATTTGCCGTCGGTGCCGATTAATTTACCATCGACCCCTGTCAGACCGAAGCCGTCCCGCACCAGAGGTTGGCGAGCCGCACTGGCTGATGCCACGCAGCTTAAGAATATTAAAATCGAAATTACCAACTCTTTGCTCATACTAATAGTTCACTAATCGATTCTACAACCTGCCTTGGCCCATCTGCCTGGTGGATGTATCGACTGCTGTCCGGGTCATCACCTGCAATTAAATCAACCAGCGGCCTCCAGAATTTGCCTACAAGTATAATCGGTTTATCTGCCTCGATAAAGCCCTTGTTTTTTAATTCCCAAACCTTTGCCAATTCGAGCAGCGTTCCTGTTCCGCCGGGCAGCACAACATAGGCCTGCCCCAGTTTTATCAATGTATCGAGCCGTTCGTCCAGCGAACCGGTAACGATTTCGCGGCTGATATATTCGTTTGCTGTTCCAGTAAAAGCTGAGCAGGTAACACCGATAGTTTCGCCGCCTTCCTCGGCAGCGCCTTTGGATGCGGCTAACATTGTGCCGCCATATCCGCCGTTGGCGATAGTGAAGCCGGCCTGGGCCAACAATCTGCCTGCTTCATAGGCCAGTGTGTAAGTCGGTTCACCCAACTTCGCTTTGGCCGTGCCGAAGATGGTTATTGTTTTATCATTCATTCGCTTTGTTACGGGTGTAATTCAAGAGTCCCGCTGAGAGTAAAATTTTTCTCTCTCTGTTGGAAAGCTCCAGCTTGCCGATAAATTCAAATGAGCCGCTCTTGTCGGTAATCTTGACTTCGTCATCGTTCTTTATTGCTTCAAGCAGCTTGTCAATTTGCAATCGGTCGTCAGGTTTGATTTTGTCGTAGTCGCTCGGCTCGGCAAAGATTATGGGCACGATGCAGAAGTTAATCAAATTTGCCTTGTGGATTCGCTCGATACTTTTGGCAATCACGGCACGGAAGCCAAGATACATCGGGCATAGTGCAGCGTGCTCTCTTGACGAGCCTTGGCCGTAACTTTCGCCTGCCACAATGACGCCGCCGATGCCTTTTTTCTTCAATTCGAGTGCCTTCTGAGCAAAGGTTCCCTCTTCCTGCTTGTTAAAGCAGTTAAAGACATATTTTGAGTACTCCGGCACATTTGAGCGCAGTTTCAGGAAACGCCCGGCGGGCATAATATGGTCGGTTGTTATCTTATCGCCGCATTTAATTAAGACCTGCCCCTGCAATTTTTGCGGCAGTGGTGGCGGAACTTCCGGCACGACAATTGTCGGCCCCCGTATAACCTCTGCTTCTGCTGCCTCTTCTTCACTCAAAGGAGCTTCTATCATATTGTCGTTGATAACAAATTCGTCCGGCGATTCTATTTTTGGGTATTCTATCCCGAAAATTTTAGGCATCTCTCGCGGGTCGGTAATTCGCCCTGTCAAAGCCGAAGCGACTGCTGTTTCGGGACTGACCAGATAAACCAGGTCACCGGTTGTCCCGCTTCGGCCGGGAAAGTTCCTGTTAAATGTTCTCAGACTCACTACGCCGTCAGCCGGCGAAAGACCCTGGCCAATGCATGGGCCGCAGCCCGATTCGAGAATGCGAGCGCCGGCTGAAATAATATCCGCCAACGCACCGTTTTCTGCCAGCATATTCAGCACTTCTCTGCTGCCCGGAGCGATTGCAAATTCGACCATATTGTTTATAAGTCTGCCTTTCAATACCTTTGCGACCATCATCAAATCGGCAAAGCTGGAGTTTGTGCAGCTGCCTATCACAATCTGTCCTGTCTGAATGCCGGTGATTTCGGCGACGGCTTTGACATTATCCGGTGAAGATGGACAAGCCGCTATTGGCTGCAACTCAGCCAGATTTATTTCGATGACACGGTCATATTCGGCATCCGGGTCAGCCGATAATGACTGATAGTCTTTTTCGCGTTTCTGGGCGGTGAGGAGTTTTCTGGTTTGTTCATCGCTGCCGAAGATACTCGTTGTTACGCCCAGCTCCGCTCCCATATTTGTTATCGTCGCTCGCTGCGGCACAGTCAGAGTCGAGGCGCCTTCGCCGAAGTATTCGACCGCCCAGCCCGCATTGCCTTTTGTTGTAAGAATATCGAGCAGTTTAAGAATAACGTCTTTTGCTGCCACCCAGTCATTCAATTTGCCGGTTAGTTTGACACCCAGGACTTTCGGGCAGCTCAGGTAAAATGGTTCGCCTGCCATAGCCACCGCCACATCCAGGCCGCCAGCGCCGATGGCCAGCATACCGATTCCCCCAGCGGTTGGTGTATGCGAATCGCTACCCAGAAGTGTCGCGCCGGGCCTTGCAAACCGTTCCAGATGGACCTGATGACAGATACCATTGCCTGCCCGCGAATGGTAAACCCCTGATTTGGCCGCTGCCGTTTGCAGATATAAGTGGTCGTTGTGGTTTTCCGGCCCAAAGCCAGATATATTGTGGTCGATGTAGCTTGCCGAAAGCTGAGTTTTAACTCTGCCTATCCCCATTGATTCGAACAGTAGAAATGCCGTCGTGCCGGTGGCATCCTGCGTAAGCGTCTGGTCAATCCGAATCCCGATTTCTTCACCAAGGGCGATTTTACCCTCGACCAGATGGTTGGAAAGTATTTTGTATGTTAGTGTTTGCCCCACTTTTCTTCTCCTGGAAAATCAAAGCACACAATCTAACAGGGCTCCCGTTTTGCGTCAAGTCGCAAAATGGGGCCCACATAAATGCCGACCAAAGATGAATCTTAAGAATAGGCCGTTTTTGGGGAGTATTATATTGTTGATTATCGCTGTTCAATAAAGAGCGGCCTTATGCTTAATTGCACAAGGCCGCTTGAAAACAATTCAACGGAGAATCAACTTTATCAATCCCTGCAGTTATTCTCACTCACAAGGAACGCATCTGCTTCACCTCCTGACGCACCTGTTCCATCTGCATTCTTACAGTCAGTACCAAATGCAGTATATGGCGACTCCATAAGCTCCCTGTCCTCGCCGGGGTCTGGAGGGTGATCAGGGTCCGGCCAGAATTTCCAGATATTATCCTTCGTAATACCGACATTGGGGTAATCCTCGAAATCCACATGGGCGTCGTTAAACAGGACATTTTGCCCCTCTCGCTGGTGTGCTGCCGCATTACCCGTCTGGTCATCGTCAAAATAATGGGCGGGGATGTTTCCAGCAGCTGGTACCCAACTCGGTGCCTCTTCGCCATCTATTTCACCATCGAGGTAAGACTTAGCATTCTCATCCAGGTAAGGGTTCCTGTCTGCAGCCATTGGGCAGGCGGGGTTACTATGCGAGCCGAGAGCATACCCTCGGTATCCTGAATCATCACCATACGGGTCATGATAGGCGTAGCTGTTATACTGGCCCGGCCAGAGGAGGGTATCAGCGTCATTGCCGAAGTCCCAAGCTTCAGTAATATCCTCAAGAGTGGTAGTCGGAGCCTCAGAAAGTTTGAACTCTTTTGTCCCGGCGTCGCCCTTGCAGACAAACTGCGACGGCGTTACATCGGCATATTTTATCAAAAGATAGAGGCTGGCTGTAATAGTTGCGCCATCGACGTATTGATCCCCTTTCTCGGACTGCCAGTCGTATATCTCTCCGTCGGCGAGCCATACGCCCTTTGGACCACCTGCGCGCGGATAGTCCCCATCATGGTCGTTGGAGTAGAGTAATATAGCCCTGCCGATACCGCCGAGGTTCGTTCCGCAGACTACTTTTTGGGCGGCTCGCCTCACCGCATTCAGAGCAGGCAGCAGAATACCCATCAGCACCGCTATGATCCCAATCACGACCAGCAGTTCAACTAATGTAAAACCTTTTCTTCTCATTTTTTTTCTCCTTTGCCTTTTTCGAGATTCGCAAGCCCGGCCACTCTTAAGCCCGCTTTGGTTATATTTTAATGAATAATTGCAGCTGACTCTTGGGTCCGCATTTGCAACAGGTCACAAAATAGGGGCCCCTGCAACATCAGAGGATAAAAACACTGTTTTTTTGCGAATCTCCTTAATTTACTATTTGCTTTTGCTTAAGAACGACCGGTTCAAATTTGTAAAACTGAATTTTGCTAATAATGTTCATAAGTTATTTCTCTCTGTGGTCAAAGCTGCTCCTGATGGAATAAGCCAAAGACTGAAATAAGCTTCTTTTTTCTTTGTTGGCAGGTAGGTTTGAGGTATGATAAGCAGACTAAATAAATTATGATAGCGTTTTAAATTATGATAAAAGATTTTTCCAAACCTACTTACCTCTGTATAAACGATAGCACAGAGTAGCTTTTTTGTCAAACAAATTTCGTCAATTTTCCTTAACTTTCTTGAAAAATTTTACAATTCGCTTAAAATCCCTGTTTTCAAGCCTTAAATCGTAGGTATGATTGCTATTGAAGAAATAAGAAAACTGCTGAAAAAGCACAATCAGGGCCATCTTTTGGCGTTTTGGGAGCAGCTAAACCCGGCCCAGAGGCAGGATTTGTGTGCACAAATCGAGAAGCTCGATTTTTCAGAAATAGACGATTGGGTAGCTGAATACATTAAAAACCCTGCTTCTGCCGCCATACCTGCTGATTCTACCCCTGCCGGGTTCTACAGTTTTAATCCGGCTGGCCCGGAGCAAAAACGCAAATACACCCAGGCCAAAGAATCGGGCAGGGAGCTGATATCGGCTGGCAAGGTGGCTGCCTTTGTCGTCGCCGGTGGACAAGGAACAAGGCTCGGATTTGCCGGGCCAAAGGGAAATTTCCCCATCAGCCCTGTTAAAAGCAAAACACTGTTTCAAATCTTCGCCGAAATAATCGCTGCGGTCTCAGAAAAATACCAAACCGTCTGCCCCTGGTATATTATGACCAGCCCTTTGAACCACGCCGAGACTACAGAAATCTTTCATTCAAATAATTATTACGGCCTGGACAAGAATGATGTCTTTATATTTCAGCAGGGTACATTACCCAATTTTAGTTTCGACGGCAAAATTCTGCTGGCTGACAAAGCCAATATAGCCTGCTCACCTGACGGACACGGCGGAAGCTTGAAAGCGCTTTATAAAAGCGGGGCTGTCGAAGATATGAAAAAACGAGGCATAGAGTTCATAAGCTATTTCCAGGTCGATAATCCACTGATAAGTATTTTTGACCCGCTTTTTATTGGCCTGCACGCTCTCGATAAGGCCGAAATGTCTTCAAAGGCCGTGATAAAGACCGGGCCAAAAGAAAAGCTTGGCAACTTCTGTTTGGTCGATGGCAAAGTAAACGTAATCGAATATAGCGATTTGCCTGTTGAGTTGGCGGAACGGCGAGGCCACGAGGGCTCTTTGTTCTTTGAACTTGGTAGTATCGCCGTTCACATTATCAATCGTACCTTCGTTGAAAGGCTGAACGCCGAGGGTTTTGCCTTGCCCCTGCACAGAGCCGTCAAGGAAGTTCCACACATCGACCAGTGGGAAAATTTTGTTGAGCCTGCTCAACAAAATGCTATAAAATTGGAGAGCTTTGTTTTTGATGCTCTGCCGTTAGCTTCGAGGTCAATAATACTGCAGACCGTCCGGGAGGAGGAGTTTGCACCGACCAAGAACGCCACCGGCGTTGACAGTGTCGAAACTACAAGGTGGATGATGATTGAGCGTGCTGCTGGTTGGCTTGAATCCGCGGGAATAACCGTTCCCAGAAAACCGGGTGGCTCGGTTAATTGCCTCATCGAAATTGCACCGAGCTTTGCGTTGGAAAAGGATGATGTAAAAATAAGGCTGAATCGAATACCTGAAATTAAACCAATGGACAAGTTGTACTTGGCTTGATTTTGAAGAAAAAAAGAAAGAGGTGTTGTAAATGGCGCTATTATTAGGTTACGACGTTGGAAGCTCATCGATTAAAGCCACTTTGATGGAAGCTGAAACGGGCAGGGTTCTGGCGACAGCGACTTCGCCGGAGAAAGAATTAGAGATTATCGCACAAAAACACGGCTGGGCTGAACAACACCCACGTATTTGGTGGGAACACGTTGTCAAGACGACCCAGATGATTAAATCCCAGGCCGATTTCGAAGTCTCTGATATTAAGGCGATTGGAATCTCCTATCAGATGCACGGCTTGGTTATCGTGGATAAAAATAGAGAGGTGCTCAGGCCTTCGATAATCTGGTGTGACAGCAGGGCCGTACCGGTTGCAGAAAAGGCGGCAGCGGAAATTGGAGAAAAAAAATGCCTCGAGAGTCTGCTTAACCTACCCGGTAATTTTACAGCTTCGAAATTAAAGTGGGTTATGCAAAATGAGCCGGCTCTTTATTCTAAAATCCACAAGATGATGCTACCCGGTGATTATGTCGCAATGAAAATGACGGGCGAGATAAAGACGACTTTCTCTGGTTTGTCCGAAGGGATAATTTGGGATTTTCAGAAGCACGGACTCGCAGGATTTTTGCTGGATTATTACGGAATTGCAGAAGATTTGATTGCGGAAGTGGTGCCGACTTTTTCAGTCCAGGGCGAGCTGACCAAAACCGCAGCCGATGAGCTGGGATTAAAAGCCGGTACCAAAATATCGTATCGGGCGGGAGACCAGCCGAATAATGCATTGTCTCTTAATGTCTTAAATCCCGGCGAGATAGCGGCCACTGCCGGCACTTCCGGGGTGGTTTATGGTATCACTGAAGAAAGTAATTACGACGGCAAATCGAGGGTTAATACATTTATTCACGTCAATCACACCCCCAAGGTGCCAAGATACGGAGTGCTGTTGTGCATCAGTGGCACTGGGATTCTAAATAGCTGGCTAAAGCATAATGCCACTGATGGTCTGGATTATGGCCGGATGGATGAGTTGGCCTCCAGCGTGGAAGTAGGTAGTGACGGACTTGTGATTTTGCCTTACGGCAACGGTGCCGAAAGGACGCTGGAAAATAAAAACCTCGGCGCCTCCATTCACGGCCTGAACTTCAATATCCACAACCGGGCTCATCTTTTGCGGGCGGCACAGGAAGCAATTGTCTTTGCATTAAACTATGGTGTGGGTATAATGCGTCAGGTGGGCGTTGAGGCGAGAACTGTTAGAGCAGGTTACGCAAATATGTTCCTCAGCCCGCTGTTTGCAGAGGCCTTTGCGACCGTTACGCAATCGGTCGTGGAGCTGTACAATACTGATGGTTCGCAGGGCGCCGCCAGAGGGGCGGGTATCGGTTCAGGTCTTTATAAGAGCCAGGAAGACGCCTTTGTTGGCTTGGAGCCTGTTAAGAAAATCGAACCGAATGGAGAATTAACAAAAGCTTATCGACAAGCGTATGAGAAATGGGAAAGTGTTTTGAAGCATCAATTGGAAACGTGAATAGTATCTTGTTAGGTGAAAGCATGTATACTGGAAAGGAGAAGTAAAAAAATGGCAGAATATTTTCCGGAAGTAAAACAGGTAAAATACGAGGGTTCAGATTCAAAAAATCCTCTCGCATTTAAGCATTACAATCCCAAAGAAGTCATACTTGGCAAAACAATGGCAGAGCACCTGCGCTTCTCGGTGTGCTACTGGCATACATTAAAAAACCTTGGGGCTGACCAGTTTGGCGGCAACACTATTATCCGCAAATACAACGACTCCTCCGACCCAATGGAAGTTGCTGATATGACTATGGATGCGGCCTTCGAGTTTATTACCAAGCTCGGTGTTAATTTCTGGTGCTTCCACGACAGAGATATCTCTCCTGAGGCAAATGAACTGTCCGAGACCAACAAGCGTCTCGATAAAATGGTGGTAAAAGCAAAGAAGCTTCAGGCCGATACCGGCGTTAAACTGCTTTGGGGTACGACAAATGCCTTTTCACATCGTAGGTTCTTGGCAGGCGCCGGCACCAATCCATCACCCGAGGTCTTCGCCTATGCAGCAAGCCAGATAAAAAAGGCAATGGAGATAACAAACGAACTTGGAGGACAGGGCTATGTCTTCTGGGGCGGACGTGAAGGTTACGATACACTGCTCAATACCGATATGAAAAAAGAATTGGACCATTTGGCTTTGCTTCTGCAAATGGCGGTCGACTACAAGAAAAAGATTGGCTTCAAAGGCCAGTTTTACATAGAGCCAAAACCAAAGGAACCAACTAAACACCAGTATGATTTTGACGCAGGAAACTGTTTCGCGTTTTTGCAGAAATATAATCTTCTCGAACACTTTAAGCTGAATATTGAGGCCAACCACGCCACTCTGGCCGGACATGATTTTTGCCACGAACTGGCATTTTGCGTTGCCAACGGCATACTCGGTTCGGTCGACGCCAACCGGGGCGACCTGCTTCTTGGCTGGGATACCGACCAGTTCCCAAACGACGTTTATGAAACAACATTGGCTATGTATATTATTCTAAAGAGCGGCGGTTTTACTACCGGTGGTCTCAACTTTGATGCGCATGTCAGACGGCAATCAATAGAACCAATAGACCTCTTTTATGCTCACATAGGTGCAATGGATATCTTCGCAAGAGGTTTGAAAAACGCTGCAAAAATCATTCAGGACAAGACATTCGACAATGCTGTTGCGGAGCGCTACAAAGCTTGGAGTGGAGAGCTTGGTTCTAAAATTGAAAACCGACAGGCTGGATTTGAGGAGCTTGAAGCTTATATTCTCGAACACGGTGAACCGGAACTCCAAAGCGGCAAACAAGAGCTGCTCGAAAACTTGCTGAATGATTACATCTGAGCCAGATAAATTCATTAGGTTCTTCCGAGGATATCGACAGTCACATGTCTGCCGTTGCTTTTGTGAGCAATAGTAGGGAACACCTGTAGCATGTGGTATAGTGTCCTCAGCAAACGAGATTAGCAATATGCAACTGGAAAGGATAAATTAAGCATCCGCGATATCTGTATGGAATTCATGATTTCCGGTGAAGGGGGTGGCGATTTTACTGTACGGCTCTAACGCCATAACTACGAATTATAAAATGAGGATAACAATCCGCGTATTCGTAGTCGACAACCCAAGCTCTCCATGCTCCGCGAAGACGCCCGGCCATGTCGCGAGTCCAAGAGTGCCGTATTGGTTCAAATAAGGTGTCTAGAAACAAGAATCCCTTGCGTCTATTTTCCATTAAAGACATTGTTTCTTCCAAAGTAGGAAAACGCCAATTATCGTAACCTCCGTAAGTCTCCTTGTTTAAACTGTCAACATAATTTAGGGCCTGTTCAAAAGATAAGGAATATGCTTTTGAACAGGATTGCTGCCAGACCAAGTTAGTACCATGGTCTATAACCAGTTTCTTCCCGTCTCTCACAACCGGTTCGTAGTCGTGGTTAATACCTTTTCCCATTTTGTTGAATCTACTATGGGGGAAGTCCTTTTCTCGTAGCATTAACAGAAGGTCCCCTTCCGAAAAGAAATCGGATGGTTTTGAGCGGAGCAAAATCACCCCTAGTTTTCGCATGCCTGTTTTAATAGAGCCTGCCAACTTTTCAAAACCTTTCTTTTCGAATAAAGCTATCCACTGAAATTTAGCTAATGATTCCGGAACTTCGCAAGGTTCCAGTTTTACCGGAACCAGATAGATATCATCTTCGAGCTTCCGGCGCCACATATCGAGAGCTAACTTTATTTCTTCCTGAATAGTTCCTCGTTTGTTAACGGAATTTTTGGTTAAACAAACGATAAATAACACAGATTCCTTTATCGCTCTCCGAATAGCGAGTCTCCAGTCTTCACCGCCGACGATGTCTTCTTTATCAAGCCATGGTTCGAAACCTGCATTGCGTAATTTACGGTAAAACCTTTTGACCTGTGGGAGATCCTTATGGGCATAGGACAGGAATATTCTTCTTTTATATGGTCTTTCATTCATAGTTTTTGCCTAGTTTAATCCCAAATCAACTCACAAAAAGCATATCACGTAAGTTCCCGCTTTTCAACATCAGAATTCCTCGCAATGCTTCATTTTTGGGCAGGCTTAGCTGCAAACTGTGTGTTTACAATCAGTGAACATGCTCCATAAGTATGCAACTAAATGGAACTGGATACAAAGGCGCTAATGGCCGTCCTTGCTAAAAGCGAAACTGCCAAAGCCGAAGATATGATGAGAGCTGCGGTTGTTGCTGCTCAGGGCTATTTTGACAAAATGTATAAGTAGTCTCTTTCAGATTATCAACATAGCATCGCCGTAGGAATAGAAACGGTATCGCCGCTTGATGGCGTGCTGATATGCTGATAATATGTTTTCCAGGCCTGCAAAAGCTGCCACTAGGGCAAGCAGTGTCGATTTGGGCAGATGAAAATTCGTTACCATTGCATCGACTATCCTGAATTTATAGCCGGGCTTAATGAATAACCTTGTTTTACCCTTGGCAGCTTTAACCTGTGAACCGGTTGCAATCGTTTCAAGTGTTCGTGCCGACGTTGTACCTACAGCGATTATTCTTCTGCCTTTTTCTTTTGTTGCGTTTACTATTTGCGCATTTTCTTCATCAATGCTGAATTGCTCCTGATGTATTTTATACTCCTCGAGATTCTCTGTGGTTATCGGCTTAAATGTTCCTTCTCCGACGTGCAGTGTTATATATGCAAAGGCTACTTGCGCGGTTTTAAGTTGTTCGATTAGCTCATTGGTAAAATGCAGCCCCGCTGTTGGTGCCGCAACGGCGCCTGTATGCCGTGCGTAAACCGTTTGGTACCGCAGTTTATCTTTCGCCGCCTGGATAAGGTTGTCGCCTCGTTTGATATATGGCGGCAACGGAGGGAAACCAATTTTTTCAAGGATAGTTTCGGCATTTGTATCCGTCTTTATCTTCAGTCGGCATCGGCCCTGTTCTGTCTTGTTGAGTATTTCTGCCTCGCAAAAGTCGTTTTTTGTTTTGTCTTTTAGATAAATAATCTCACCCTGCCTTACTTTGCGGGCGCCTTTTAGAATTACTTCCCACATGCCGCCGGCGTTCTCGGCCAAGAATAGTGCTTCGAGTTTGCCGCCGCTGCCGCGCCTGCCGAAAAACCGGGCAGGCAAAACCTTTGTGTCGTTAAGCACAAGGCAATCGCCGGGCAATAAAAAATCACCAATTTTGCTGAAACTGCTGTCTGTAAGCTCACTGCTGGAGCGATTAAAAACCAGCAGTTTTGAATCGCTTCGAACGCCAGGGGGCTGCTGGGCAATCAGTTCAGGCGGCAGGTAATAATTTAACTCTTCTGTTTTCATAAACAAAAGTTATCAGACCACCGGCGAAATGACAAAAAAAATTTGACCCAATAACAAGCTGATTTGGATGTTTAAGCGGACTTGTGGGTTTTCTCGCAAAAGCGGCTCACCACAGGGGACGATACTAATACAGTAAGTCCAACGGAGGACAATAGTTTTTCGAAAGAGCAGGCCAATGGCTTCGGGAAAACATTTCGAACAGACGACAGCTTCAATCGCTTCATTAGGCAGGGATGAACTTAAAAGACGAATCATAAATTTCAGAGGCCGATTTAGGTTGGATTTTACCGACAATTACCTCAATAATCTCGGCGTTGACAGATTAAGACATATCCTTTTGGCCGCCTTGATAAACGCAAAGCTGGATGATTAAAAAACTTTTTTGCTATGAGATGACGATAAAACCCCGGCACGACAGTAACTTGTTGTCTAATTCACTTGAAGAGACGACCGCAATTATCTATTGACAGACGCCCATTTGCTCTTGGCCATAAACCAATAAAAAAAGCCGGCCTTAATTGCCCGGCCTTTTTTGTGCAACGGTTATTTTTAGTAGTCTTTATAAGGTTTCAACCAGTCCGGCCAGTCGTCCGGTGGATCACCGTCGTTGCCGCACAGAGTCCAATGGTCGCAGGTGTTGAACGTTCGATTCCACCTCAGCGTCCACAACTCCTTAAGCCCTACCTTCCTGACGGAGAAATCCACAAAAAGGACGTTGATATACCCGAGGTGCCGATCGATACACGTCGACTGTATGGTATCACCACCGGACCAGTCACCATTATATTCGGGAGGTGCATCGCCAGGATCTGGCCAAATATTCACATACTGACAATCACAAAGCACCGGGGCTTGAGCCCCACCTTTTACATCAGCTCGCTTCCAGAACGCCGGGTTGTCTACGTTCCAAACGTGGCGATTAAAACCGTAGCTTCCTAGGGGAGGACCGTTTTCCCCCTCAACCCAAAGTTCTTCATTGTCCCCCACCCAGTCACCATAACCCATGTACCAGCGGCCATACGCACCACCGACACGGTTGTCGTTTGCGGCTGCCGGACAGTAACGCATCTTTGGGTCGTTGTAATATGGCTTGTAGGTGTATATCCATATCCTCTTATATGCTTCCGTGGTCCCTATCGGCCTGCCATGGAAATAGCCGTTGTTTTTGCCCGTATATAGCGAAAATACAAGACCCCATTGGTGTAGCCGCGACTGACAGGCAACTGCCAGTGCTTGTTGCTTAGTCCGTCCCAGTGCCGGCATTAGTATCGACATCAACAGCGCTATAATGGCTATCACTACCAAAAGCTCTACTAATGTGAATCCTCTTTTTTGTTTATGCATAATAGTACTCCTTATTATTTCTGTCTGTGTTTTGCCCTGCACTTATAAGATGCGCAAAACCGGTGTTCTGTTCCATTAATTTTGCTTTTTTCCCTATTTTTCTGTTATTTTATCATTCAGCCAAATTCCTGTCAAGGCTGATATTGATGGTACAAGAGCTTTTTTCGTTACGTTAGTTCTAAAGTAGCCGTCTCTGGTAACGGCTTTGGCCTGCTTGTCGAGAATCTACCGCTGACGGATTCGCTTGGCTGCGCTTGCGTAGAACGCATAGAAAAAGGCTGGAGTCTCAAAGAACTCCAGCCTCTGTGAGGCAGTTTTCCATTTAGAAATATAGAACAAACTTATAAAGATCTACACCACCTCACCAAACCAAGACGTATAAGAAGAAAAGAGCTATATACCTTACTACATCATCAATTATAGACCTTGTGATGTCTTTTGCAAGTGTTTTTTAAAAAATTTCTCAATTTTTTTGAAGTTTCTCAAATTTTCGCCTATTTCCCTGTTTTTAGCCTTGTTAGAGCCGATATTGACCTCAACCGGCTATAGTGCTGCCAAAAAGGTTTATTATCGCCATAGCAACTGCTAACCGGAAAGGGCTGATGGACGCAGCTCCCTGACAGCCTGTAACTTGCAGTGGGCAGGGGCGGAATTGAACCGCCGACACACGGATTTTCAGTCCGTTGCTCTACCGACTGAGCTACCTGCCCCCTGAGGGTTTAAGCCCGATTATATCAGGACTCAAATTTAGCAAAAAAAACTGGTATTGCAAGAAAATTAAAGCTAATCTACGTTACTTTGCCGCTCATAAGCAAAAAATTTGCAGAGATGCCTCGAAAAGGCAGCAAATTTGCGCTTCTCTGTGTAGGGATTAGTCTTTCCGTGGGTCTGAGGCTGGTATTTTAATGCTGGCGAAATTCTTAATCAGCTAAATGACAAAGGGCTTGGCAGGAGGCGATCGCTCGGGACAGGCCCGGCGTTGCTGCGGATATGTTGTTTAGCTCGTCAGCGGTTAATTTGTTTTGTGCTGAGCGGTAAATCAGTATAAAGCCTAGCGACGGACCGTCTTGACCAATGGGGATCGTGGCGGCTGATATTTTATTTAGGCGGGTTGGGTTACCCTGCAGGCCCATTGCAAACATATCATCGAGGACGCATATTTTGTTTGACTTGCAGATGGCCTCCACCACTTCGGGCGTGAAACAGTTCTCCAGACCCTGTTTTTCCAGTAGTATTGGCTGGGCACTTTCGAATATATGCAGTTCGAAGTTCTCGCCTTGACGCAGGAAGAAGGTGACATTTGCATCGGCAGTTGCATCTTTGATGAGTTTGCTGGCGATAAGGATAAGGCTGCTCAGGTCGGTTGTCCCCACGATTGTCTCGTAGAAATTAGCCGCAAAACTGATGGCATCTAACCTTTTAATAAAGTCTCTCTGCGCTGCAATAAGGTCGTTGCAGAGTATATCTGTTTTTTTCGCCTGCTTTTTGCGTTCTTTGTTGAGTTTACTGATAAGCAGACGCAATCTTTTGTATCGTTGCTTATGGTTCATAAGACCTTGTTTTTAATTTTATAAGACTCAGGCTTAAGTTAAGTTTACGATAGTTCCCGGATTTTAAGTTCGGCTTAACAGGAGGCCGGCTTTAAGGGCAGGCAAGTTTAAAAGCCGGTAGCCCTATAAGTAATCCGTTATCAGTTTCAAGTGTAGTCGAACTTATTAAAGCTCACCTGTTGAGGGAAGTGTGCGCACTGATTTGTTCGCATTTTCGGACTTATATTTGCAGCAGAAAACCAAATGCGCATAAAAAGGGAGACTTGGGCTTTTTGTGAATTGCCTTTCATCACCCGTCTCCCCTGTTGCGATGTTTCTTTATTCGGCTTATTCTGCCTTATATTATGTGGCGAAACCGCCAGTCGCAACATACATATTATACCAAAAAACCACAGCCCACGTCAAATAGAAAATAATAAATTGAAATACTTTACCCCGCCTGCCCTGCGTAGCCCCGTCGTATGGGGCGAAGAAGGGCCTGCCCTCCGGAAACAACAGTAAATTAAGATTGTCATCGCGAGCGCAGCTACGGCGAAATCAAAATCAGCCGATTCCAGCACGGCTGGCTGCTCCTTCGAGTGAGTCTGGTCGCCTTCCGCAAGCTGAAACTCTCCTGAGCCGAATGTCCCGCCCTGCGGGCTTGTGCCTTAGGTGCACTACGCAAATCGTAAACCCATAATCCGAAGCCAAAAACACCGCTTGACAAACCACAAATCTATGTGCATAATCCGCTCAAAGCTGCTAATTCAGTATTAAAAGGACTTGGAGGCCCTATGGCCATACTGAACTTCAAAGGAAAACCATTTATCCAGAACTACCACTTGTCCGTCAAGTATCATCAACTGATTCCGCGCAAAAATAAATCCTTAACCAACAAGGTCTCCCTGCACGACAACCTCATAATCCACGGTGATAACCTCAAGGCCCTCAAAGCACTCCTGCCCACTTACACCGGCAAAATAAAATGTATCTACATCGACCCACCTTACAACACCGGAAACGAAAAATGGGTTTATAACGACAATGTCAGTTCTCCTATGATGCAGGAATGGCTCGGCAAAGTCGTTGATAAAGAAGACCTAACCCGCCACGACAAATGGCTCTGTATGATGATGCCGCGAGTAAAACTGCTTAGAGAACTCCTCGCTGAAGATGGTGTCATTTTTATTTCGATCGACGATAATGAGCAATATCGTTTCAGATCCTTAATGGATGATATATTTGGCGAGAATAATCTTGTTGCATGCCTGCCTGTCAAAGCCAATCCACGTGGTCGACAATCTGATGAGTATATTGCAACAGTTCATGAATATTTGATTCTTTACGCCAAAAATAGTGAGTATTTGGAATTGAACGGCCTCCCACTTACAAAGGAAGATATTGATGATTTTGACCAAAAAGATCCCGATGGTAAAAAATGGCGAGAGTTAGGACTTAGACAGCGTGGTGCCGCATCTTTGAGAGAAGACCGTCCTGATATGTGGTTTCCAATTTTTGTTGATCCATCTTCTGGGAAAGTTAGTTTGAAATCCACTCCTCAACATAGCATTTCTGTTTACCCTCGAAAGTCTGACGGGAGAGAAGGGCGTTGGATGTGGAGTTCTAAAAAAGTAGCAGAAGAAATCAATCGTGTGTATGGACGTAAAATAACCGGCAAGGACAGATTCGACATTTTTATCAAAGATTACATTGACCGGAATGGAGAGCAGAGAACAACAAAGCCAAAATCTATGTGGTTAGATAGTGATGTCAATACAGAACTTGGTGGAAAGTTATTGAAGGTTATTTTGGGGAAAAAGACTCTTGAATACCCAAAGCCTGTTGGCCTTATAAAACGTGCTTTACAGATTGCCTCTGATATGAACTCTATCGTTCTTGATTCGTTTGCCGGTTCGGGAACAACCGCACACGCTGTTATGGCATTGAACAAGGAGGATGGTGGCAATCGACGGTTTATTCTGGTCGAGTGCGAAGATTATGCAGATAAAATCACTGCTGAACGTGTTCGGCGGGTGATAAAAGGCGTCAAAGGCGCAAAAGATGAAAATCTTAAAAAAGGTCTGGGTGGTGCGTTCAGTTATTTCGACCTCGGTCCGCCTATCGAGATGGAAAGCATCTTGTCCGGCGATGATTTGCCCAACTATAAAGACCTTGCTCGATATGTTTTTTATACCGCTACGGGCGAAGAATTTGACGAAAAGGCTATCAATGAAAAACAAAACTTCATCGGCGAAAGCAGGGAATATCTCGTTTACCTATTCTATAAACCTGACATCGATTACTTAAAAGCCACCGCCTTAACACTTAATAAGGCTAATGCACTTGGCCCATACAAAAATAAACGCCGGCTTGTCTTTGCGCCGACAAAATATCTCGACCAGGACCATCTTGACTCGCTGCGAATCGACTTTGCCCAATTGCCCTTTGAAATATACCAATTGGTAAAATAAAAAGCCGAAAGCCTCCAGGTTTATCCTGGGGGTCATTACAAATGGAACCAAAAGAATATCAAATAAAAACGCTTAATCGCGTCAAGCAATACCTTGACCTTCTGTTTGAATGGAAACTAAAGAACGAAAAGGTCATAAAGGATATCGGCGCTGATGCCGCGATTGACTTTCCCTCCAAGGCATGGGGCAAAATGGAGGGTCTGTATCAGCAGTATACATCCCGCCGCGATGGGCTCGGACGTCCATTGCCTTGCTTTTGTCTTAAAATTCCCACAGGCGGAGGAAAAACTTTTTTGGCGGTCAAGGCCATCGATTTAATAAACACTGTTTACCGCAAAAGTCGCACCGGCCTTGTCCTCTGGATTGTCCCCACCACCCAGATATACAACCAGACAATTAGAAGTTTGCGCAACCGCGACCATCCATATCGCCAGCACCTTGATATTGCAAGCGGCGGCAAAACGCTTATCAGCGAAAAGACCGATTTGTTCTCGCCATTGGACATTCATGAAAATCTCGTCGTCCTTATGCTTATGCTTCCCTCCGCCAACCGCAAAACAAAAGAAGTCCTGCGTATGTTCAAAGATAGTGGCGGTTTTGCTGAGTTCTTTCCTCCTGAAGACGACATCGAAGCAAACGCTCGGCTGCTCGAAAAAATTCCAAACCTTGATACTTTTGAAAAACAATCCGCCTTTTGGGGAAAGCAGGTCAAATCCTCCCTCGGCAACACACTGCGTCTGCTCAATCCTGTAATCATTCTCGACGAGGGCCACAAGGCATATAGCAAAATCGCACAGGAAACACTACAGGGTTTTAACCCTTCTATTATCGTTGAGCTTTCTGCAACTCCGCTGGGAAAAAGCAATAAACTCGTTGATATTACCGGCATTGAGCTAAACCGCGAGGAAATGATAAAATTCGACCTGCACATCTTCAACAAGGCAAATCCCGACTGGAAAGAGACGCTTCTCGAATCACACAACCACCTTGAAATGCTAAAGCTCAAAGCCAGAGAAT